>OBOI01000152.1_pt1 | contig 27823 bp, 23 predicted proteins | sample 1670151 | NCBI WGS metagenome assembly OBOI01 (sample SAMEA104232303, study PRJEB22302) | sediment metagenome | biome: forest; feature: aquifer; material: sediment | place: USA | collected 2011-08-07 | depth 0.01 m | reverse complement strand
CTTCCCATAAGCATCCGGTGCGGCCTTCCGTCTTGTTTACATATCTTGTCTGCCGTCCACCCACACGTTTCATTAACTGCGCGAGGCTATCCTCTTCATCACCGGGATCAATTACCAGATGAATGTGATTTGTCATCAAACAATATGCATAAACCAAGCAGCCCAGCTTTTCTTTCCATTCACGTAGGTTATCAAGGTAATATAAATAGTCGTCATCAGATGCAAATACAACCTGCCTGTTATGGCCACGCTGGATTATGTGGTGCGGATAGCCACCTATTACAACTCGGGATTTTCTAGGCATGGTTTTGCACTAACATGATAATCCTCTATCCTCAAGCTAAAAATAAATCTGTCCCCTTTTCCCCTGCTTTCCATTCACGTAGGTTATCAAGGTAATATAAATAGTCGTCATCAGATGCAAATACAACCTGCCTGTTATGGCCACGCTGGATTATGTGGTGCGGATAGCCACCTATTACAACTCGGGATTTTCTAGGCATGGTTTTGCACTAACATGATAATCCTCTATCCTCAAGCTAAAAATAAATCTGTCCCCTTTTCCCTTTTATATTCAAGATAGTTAATTTTTTGGCGAAAAAAGCTTGCTGCCTTAAGGGATCAACGGGCGCAGAGGTAAAAAGGGTAAAAAGGAACACTTCCCCTATTATTTGTCCTTAAGCTTTTTAGGGCGGCCGGCTTTGCCGGGCAATAGCTTTCTAGATAGCTGCATCTCTAAATTTGAAATGAAACCCTCGCTGCCCAAAGGGCGGCCGGTTGCCGTGGCATGCCTGATTTTATTATCGCCCTCATAATCTTGCTGCAGCAAAAAAGCCCTGTATGATTCCCTATCTTTCTCGTCAAGCCACCAATCACCGCTGACCAAGCCGTTCCCTTTTCCACTTATATTGGACATGCAACTGGACCACTTATAATCTTCCGGATTGCTCACTAACCCTGCCTTCACCGGATTCTGCTCTATGTACCGTGCTACAGTCCATAAATATGACTCTGTCTCAATGACAGATGAATAAAAACGGTTCTGCCACAACCGGCCACTTCGCCGGTATTTGCGGTTTACGTGCTGCGTATAAACGAGGTTTATTCCACCGATGCAGCGGGATAATGACGATAGCTCCGCGGGCACTGCCAGAATATGGACGTGGTTTGTCATCAAACAGTAAGCCCATACCTCAACTTGATATCGGCGGCAATAATTCCCCAGCGTTTCTATGTAAAATCCCCTGTCCCTATCGTCAAAAAAGACATCGGTGCGGTTGTTACCTCGCTGGGTTATGTGATGCGGCTGCTGAGCCGCTATGATACGGGCTATTCTTGGCATATGCGTCAGGTACGCTGAGAGCCGGCAAATGTCAATCAAATAATATGGGAAGTGTCCCTCCTTTATTCTATCTTGACCCTTTTAAGCGGGTAGGCTATAGCGTAGCTGCTGATCTCGTAATTGTTCCTGCGATGTTGATTGCAGCAACACTTGATAATCAAAATGGGAATCAAGAAGGGGGAACACATGAAATTTATTGACGAAATTAATATAAAAGGCAAAACAGTACTGTGTCGGTTTGATTTTAATGTTCCTCTGGACGGCAGTTTAAACATCACCGACGATGTTCGCATCAGGGCTGCTCTGCCCACGATTAATTACGCCCTCGATGGAGGAGCCAAGGTTGTCATCATGTCCCATCTTGGAAGGCCGAAAGGCAAGGTGGCGCTGGAATTCACCTTGGCCCCCGTCGCCAGAAGGCTGTCGCGGCTTTTGGGCAAGGAGGTCCATTTGGCTAAGGACTGCATCGGTGACGATGTAAAGAAAATGGTTTGCAATATGGGGCCTGGCTGCGTCCTCATGCTGGAAAACCTGAGATTCCATAAGGAGGAAGAGGCCAATGATGAGGGCTTCGCCAGGGAATTAGCCGCTTACGCCGATGTGTACATTGACGATGCCTTCGGCAATGCCCATCGCAGCCACGCCTCGAACGTCGGCATTATAAAGTTTGTCAAGGAATGCGGGGCGGGTTTCCTGATTAAAAAAGAACTCAACTACCTGAAAAATGCCGTGGACCATCCCATCCGCCCTTTTGTCGCGATTGTCGGCGGTTCCAAGGTATCCGGTAAGCTGGAAGCCCTGTTTCACCTGATCAAGAAAGTGGATAAGCTGATTATCGGCGGCGGCATGGCCTTTACTTTCCTGAAAGCCCTGGGATGCGAGGTGGGCAAGTCACTGGTGGAGGATAATCTTTTGGACACGGCCCATGAAGTATTTGACCAGGCAAAAGCATTGGGCATCAAACTGTATTTGCCCGTAGATTGCGTTATTGCCGAGGCAAAAAGCGCGGAGGCAGAAACAAAGATTGTGCCCGTGCAGGAGATTAATCCCAATTGGATGGGACTGGACATAGGACCGGCCACGATCATGCTCTTTACGGAGGCATTGAATAACGCTAAAACCATCGTCTGGAACGGTCCCATGGGTGTTTTTGAAATCGATGCCTTCAGCCGGGGAACCACGGCCCTCACGCACAGTCTGGCAAATTCCTACGCCACCACCATTGTGGGCGGCGGCGATACGGATGTGGCCATCAACATGACCGGCGAAAGTGACAAGATTACCTATATTTCCACGGGCGGCGGCGCTTCTCTGGAACTGCTGGGTGGCAAGGCATTACCCGCGATTGAGGCCTTGAACGGCAGGTGAGGCTGTTGCCTAACTTGGAGCAATCGCCGGGACCGTGGCAAGCATGCGTAATTTGAAAATGATTGTGGAATATGATGGGAGCGGCTATCACGGTTGGCAGAGGCAAAAGAATCTACTCACCATTCAGCAAGTTCTGGAAGAAAGCATCAGCCGGATAACCGGTGAAAAGACGGCGGTTTTCGGGTCCGGCAGGACCGATGCGGGGGTGCACGCCGTAAACCAGGCAGCTCACTTTAAAACCAATTCCCCTATCGGCGCGCCAAATCTCCTGGCCGGCCTCAACGGCATCTTGCCGCGCGATATTGTCATTAAGGAACTTAAAGAAGTCGCGGAATCCTTTCACGCCCGTTTTGATGTCAAGAGCAAAACCTACATGTACCGGATATTTAACGGGCCTATCCGACCGGTTCTTTATCGTCCTTATACCTGGCATGTCCGGGCGCCCCTTGATCTGGAAAGTATGGCAAGGGGGCTTTCTTTGCTTAAGGGCTGCCATGATTTTTCGGCCTTCTGCGGGAAAAAGGAGGCGGCGGCGGATTGTGTCAGGACCATCACGGAGGCCCGCGTGGAAAGCAAGGGCTCCGACATTATCAGCATTTACTTGGAAGCAGACGGTTTCCTACGGTACATGGTGCGGTCGATCGTGGGCACTTTGGCGGAAATTGGCAGGGGCAAGCGAACCCTGGAAGAACTGTCTGAGGCACTGGAGGCCAGAGACCGTAAATATGCCGGGGTAACCGCCCCGCCCCAGGGCCTTTTTCTGCTGCACGTGAAGTATTGAGGACTTGTAAGAGCTTGCGGGTTATTGCGGATTATTGTGGTTTACCGCCTTTATTCCCGTGAATACATAATTTGCTCCGGAAGCAATGGTAAATCCCGCCGTCAGCCAATATTGTATGTAGAGTAAGGGGTGATGCCCGTCGCCCCCGAGGGACTTGTATATAAGGGCCAGAAAGACGGTAAGGAGTTGCAGAGCGGTGGTTATCTTGCTGATGAAAGCCGGTCTGATTTCGAGAGAGCCCGATACCATAAATAAAACACAAATACCAAAGAGGATAATAAAATCTCTCGTTACGATGATGGCCGTAAGCCAACTGGGAATTATCTGCAGGATAGACAGCGTGATGAAACAGGCGGTCAACAGCGCCTTGTCAGCGAGGGGATCAAGGTAGGCGCCCAACAGCGTCTTCTGGTGCAGGACGCGTGCGAGAAAACCGTCCAGTGCGTCCGTTATGCCGGCCAGGCTAAAAATCACCAGGGCGATAATATATGAGCCGTCAATGAGATAAACGATTGTAATGGGAACAAGGATAATCCTGAAAAGCGACAAGAAATTGGGGAGGTTCACGTTGCACGCATCGTTTCTACCTGCTAATCCCGATAAACATGATAAGTTCGTTCAAGAAAAGGCTTACGCTCACTACAAGTGAGACCTTTGCACAACTCCCTTATTCGTCATTCCGGTGGAAACCGGAATCTAGGAAGTACTTGATAATGCTGGATACCGGCTTTCGCCGGTATGACATAATTGGTTTTGTGTAGTTGTGCAAAGTTCTCCAAACAAACCGTTTCTAACTCACTAATCATGCTTGCTGTCCTGAGCTTTGTTCCACTCGACCCAGTCATCCTGGTCTTCCCGTTCCGTAAAAGGCTGGGGTTTCTGTGGCTTGCCGTCGCCACCAATGACGATCTGCTGCATAGCTTTGACAACAAAGGTCCATTCTTCCATGCTTACCGGCTTGGGGCCGACAATGGGCCGGGGGCCGGCGATCTTTTGCGGCGCACCGATCAATTGGGGAGGTTCAAGCGCCCTCCCTCCACCGGTCACCGCTACCGCCCCGTCATATACTTTTACCAACGCCGATTTATCTTCATTGACATCGAGACGGTAGATTGTGCCCCGGACACCGGCGATAGCATTTTCACAGGTCAAAGCGAAACTGCTTTCGGCGCCGACGGCCTTGCTTACCTTTGCCCAAGCTTTACCAAGGGCCAGATGAACTTTTATTGCCCGTGGCTCTGCTTCGCCGGCCTCTATCTGCACCAGCTTGAACCGGGAATTATCCGCAAAGCGGAGCCTTGATTTATCGGGCATTATCAGCTCGATCTTCGTCTTTGAGCCGGTGCTTACCTCCGCACCGGCTGCCAGCTTATCATTGATTTTCAGAGTCTGGGAAACATCCGTCCCCATCGACATTACCTGGGCGGCGCCAGCCAAATAGGAGATGATTGCCTCTCCCTTGCCGATATTGACGTTGGCAGCCCTGATAGCAGCTACGGGCTGCGGCCATAAAAAAACAGACAGAAAAAAAATAATCGGCAGGATTTTCCTTTCCATGAGACTGCCTCCGTTTAACCGCAAACCTAACCACTATGGGAATTCTTCATTTTTTCGATTTCTTCCCTGATGACCCTTTCCGCAATATCCGGGATAAGTTCCCTGGCAATCCTTTCGGTGGTCTCCAGCACGATTTTGCGAACCCCCTCTTCCATCGCCCCCTCGGGGGGAGGTGATAAAAGCGATGCTCCCTTGCCTTCCTCGAAGACGTCGTAAAGGTTGTATATCTTGTCTTCCGGCCTCAAAACCCGGTTATAACCGTGGCCACGGACAACGATGCTTTCCCGCTCACTCGTTAATTTCGGAGATGCGGCTGTCATTTCAACGGCACAATCGCCATCATGATCGACCGGTTTTAACCCTTCTTCTCTAACCGCCATGTCTGCGCGCCCGCCTTTCTCCATATCTCAAAAGCCCTTGCCTGCTCTTCCGTGGCCCCCCTGTCCGGCGTCGGCCGCCTTCTCCCTGAGTAAACAGGCGCATGGAATCTACCACACCGGTTTGAACAGTTCAAGGGAAATCAATGCCTTAAATATTAGCCCCCTTGGCCTGCATTGCCGACCGGTAAACTATCCTCCTGGATGATCCCAGTTCCCTGGCATTCTGGGGAAGTAATGCTGAATTCGGTATGTCGCTAACTATAATTGCATTGTGTCCCCGAATAAACGGGGGACACTTCCCGTATTAAATCAATAAATTATTCTGGGAAGTGTCCCTACTTTCCTACTTTCCTACTTTCCCCCTTTGGCCTGCATTGCCAATCGGTAAACTATCCTCCTGGATAATCCCAGTTCCCTGGATATTTTCTCCACCAGGTCACGCTCCGAAAGCCCCGTGCTCTTCCTATAGATTTCCAGAAGCTCCAACACATAATCATCGGAACAGGCAGCCGCTGTTTTTTCTTTGCCCGTAAGGACAATGGTTATCTCTCCTTTCAAAGCTCTTTCCCGCCAAGCTGCGATGATCTCCCCCAGGTTGCCTCGGGTTGTTTCTTCATATATTTTTGTCAGTTCCCTGGCCACCATCACTCTTCTGTCTCCCAAAACTGCCTGCATGTCTCCGAGCGTCGCCATCAACCGCTTGGGAGATTCATAGAAGATCATGGTCTTGGTCTCATCTTGAAGAGACTCGAGAAAATGCCGCCGTTTGCCGGACTTGGCAGGCAAAAAACCGTGAAACACGAAACTATCCATCGGCAGGCCGGATACACTCAGGGCGGCAATAGCGGCGCAGGCGCCGGGAATGGAAACAACCTGGATGTCATGGGTCAACGCCTCCTGGACAAGCAGGTAGCCGGGATCGGAAAGCCCCGGCGTACCGGCATCCGACACATACGCCATATCAGCGCCCGCCAATATGGCGCCAATAAGGGCGCCGCTTTTTTTAAGTTCGTTATGTTCGTAAAGGCTGGTTAAGCGGGTAGTTATTTGATAAGCATTCAGGAGTTTTTTTGTCCGTCGCGTATCCTCGGCGGCAATCAACGGGACTTCCTTGAGAACTTTAAGCGCACGCAGGCTTATATCCTCCAGGTTGCCGATAGGAGTGGCCACAATATAGAGTTTGCCCTGTCTGCCCGGCTCAGGTTCCTGATTCATACTCATTACGGTCCGCAGTTTGCAATTCCCAGTTGACATCCGCTTACAAATTAGAGTTTAATACCAAAATTACCCTTTGATTGCCACTAAAACCACTTTCAGGATACGAGGCTAGCGATTATGGAACGCATTCTCATTACCGGCGGCGGCGGTTTCTTAGGTTCACACCTATGCGAACGCCTAATAAACGCTGGGCAGGAGGTCATCTGCCTGGACAACTTTTTCACCGGCAGCAAAAATAATATTCTGCCTCTTATGGGCAAACCGCGTTTCGAGTTGATCCGCCATGACATTATCAATCCTCTTTATCTGGAGGTAGATCAGATATACAATTTGGCCTGCCCCGCTTCACCGGTCCACTACCAGTATAACCCCATCAAAACTATCAAGACCAATGTCATGGGCGCCATCAACGTTCTGGGGCTGGCCAAGCGATTGAACGTAAAGCTTCTTCAGGCCTCCACCTCCGAGGTTTATGGCGATCCGGAAATAAGTCCCCAGAAGGAAGATTACTGGGGCAAGGTTAATCCGATCGGTATCCGGAGTTGTTATGATGAGGGCAAAAGGGCGGCGGAATGCCTGATGATGGATTACCATCGCAAGAACCGGGTAAAAATAAAAATTGCGAGGATTTTCAATACTTATGGGCCGCGCATGGCGCCGAACGACGGACGGGTGGTGAGCAATTTTATTGTGCAGGCCTTAAAGGGCGAGGACATTACCATCTATGGCGATGGATCGCATACCCGTTCCTTCTGTTATGTGGATGATCTTATTTCCGGTCTCGTAAGCCTCATGGAAAGCGCCGATAGTTTCACCGGCCCGGTCAACTTGGGTAATCCTCAGGAATTTACCATTCTGGAACTTGCGGAAATCATCATCCGCCAGACAGGCAGTTCCTCGCAAATCATTTTCCAGGCGCTTCCCCCCGACGATCCCGCCCAGCGCAAACCGGACATTTCCCTGGCCCGGCAAACGCTTTCCTGGCAGCCACAGGTCGCATTGGAAGAAGGCCTGGCGAAGACCATCGCTTATTTCCGCAACATCCTTTGAGAGGCAGAGATGAATTTTGAAAAAAGAATCCTGTGCATAGGCGCCGGTTACGTCGGCGGTCCCACGATGGCGATGATCGCCCACAAGTGCCCCCATTGCCGGGTTACGGTGGTGGACATTGATGAAAGCCGCATTGCGGCCTGGAACTCCGATAATCTGCCGGTCTATGAACCGGGACTCACTGAAATTGTGCAACAAGCCCGAGGGAAAAACCTCTTTTTCAGTTGCGATGTCGAAGGAGGCATCAGAGACAACGACATCATTTTCGTCAGCGTTAATACGCCCACCAAAACCTTTGGCGTGGGGGCCGGCATGGCGGCCGATTTGCATTACTGGGAAAAAACTGCACGGCAGATTCTGGAACATTCAAAATCTGCCAAAATCGTCGTGGAAAAGAGCACCCTGCCGGTGAGAACCGCCTTGGCGATGGAAAGCATTCTAAAGGGAGCTCCCGGCGGCTTGCAATTCGAGGTCTTGTCAAATCCCGAGTTCCTTGCCGAGGGCACGGCCATCAAGGATCTGGAAAATCCGGACCGCATACTGATCGGTTCAAGGGAAACGGCAAGCGGCTTAAAGGCGCGGGATACGCTGATCGAAATTTACGCCCACTGGATCGCCCGGGAAAAAATCGTCACCTCTAACGTCTGGAGCAGCGAATTATCAAAGCTTGTGGCCAATGCCTTCCTGGCCCAGCGCATATCTTCCATCAACGCCATTTCAGCCCTCTGTGAAAAAACAGAGGCCGATGTCAAGGAGGTTGCCAGGGCGGTCGGCCTCGACAGCCGCATCGGACCAAAATTTCTGGAAGCAAGCATCGGCTTTGGCGGCTCTTGTTTCAAGAAAGATATCCTCCATCTTGTTTACCTGTGCCTGCAATACGGTCTTACAGAAGTTGCCGCGTATTGGGAAAGCGTTGTCAAGATCAACGAATACCAGCAGGAACGCTTTCTCGCCCAGATGCTGCATGCCATGTACAACACCTTGAAGGGCAAGAAAATCTGCTTGCTGGGCTTTGCCTTTAAGGCCAACACCGGCGATACCAGGGAAAGCCCGGCGATCAACATTGCTAAACGTTTGCTGGAAGAAAAAGCCGAGTTAGTAATTTCCGACCCCCATGCCCTGAACAACGCCCGCAAAGACCTGAAAGGCCTGGAGGGTGTGATCAGTTATGAAGAAGACCCCTATGAGGCCGCGCGTAGTTGCCATGCCATTGCCGTCCTCACGGAATGGCCGCAGTATAAGGAACTTGACTTCCAGAGCATCTACCACAACATGATTAAACCGGCCTGCATTTTCGACGGCAGAAACATCCTTAATCATCAACGGTGCTTTGATCTCGGGTTTAATGTTTACCCCGTAGGCAAGCCCGCACTCAAACATTTTTAGGGTACAGCTATGGCAAGTATTTACTGAATTGCTAAGACAAAACAAGGCTGATAATACTCATGATTATCGCACGGGACAGACTGATAAGCGGATTCAAGGCCCCCAGATACAAAAGGCCGATCAAAATAAAAAATCCATAGGGCTCAAGGCGGGACAAGGCATACTGGAGGCGAGGCGGTGAGAACCCCATCAGGATCTTTGATCCATCCAGGGGAGGGATGGGAATCAAATTGAAAGACGCCAGGATGATATTGATCTGGGCCATATAATAGAGAAGAGTTTCGAGCACGCTCGAAGGTGCCGGGGCCAGGAGACGCTGCAGGAAAACGGCCAGGAAGGCCAACATCAGATTGGCGATGATTCCCGCCGCGGAAACCATGATCATCCCCTTGCGCGGTTCACGAAGGTTATGAAAATTCACGGGCACCGGTTTGGCCCAGCCAAAACCAAAGAGAAAAAGCATAACCGTGCCCATAGGATCAAGATGCCTCAGGGGATTCAGACTCAAGCGCCCCATCAACCTGGCTGTTTGATCGCCCATGCGAGAAGCCACCCACCCATGTGCCAGCTCATGAATAATGATGGAATATAAAAGCGGTAAAGCAAGGAGAAGAAACGAGAGGGGATCGTTGATCAGCAGGTTGAGGAGGCCCATGGATTTTTTCCTATAATCGAGTTATTTGGCGTATTGCAATAGGCGTTGTTCGCTTTATGCAATATAAAGCGAACAAAGGCAATAACGATTAGCGTCGAACGATACTCTGTCATTTCGAAGGAGTCTTCACGACTGAGAAATCTTAGATTTCTCCCTGCGGTCGAAATGACAACGTGGCAATATGTCTATGAAATAACCGGTCTCCTACTTACCGATAACGGTTCGGACCTTTATGCTCTTCCCATCCGTAGCAATGGTAACGGCGCCGTTCTGGTCAGTCCGGTAGATGCGGGCCGGCAGCGCGGCATATCTTGCCAGCACCTCAGGATGAGGCAAGTTAAAGATGTTGTCGAATCCGCAACTGATAACGGCAATATGAGGTCTGACGGCCTGGAGAAACGCTCTACTGCTGGAAGTCAAACTGCCGTGATGGGGCGCAAAAAGGACGTCGCTCCTGATGTTGCCTCCCGTCGCCAGCAGTCTTTTTTCTCTTGCTGCAGAAATATCTCCCGGCAAAAGGAAGGAAATATTACCGAAGGCAATCATGACCACCAGCGAAGTATCGTTGGTCTCATGAAATGTCGCTGCCTGACCGGTGACTCCTGGTGATGCTTCCCCGGCATTCAAGACATTGATCACAGCGCCGTTTATCATCATATTTTTTACATCGTTACGCAAAATCCGGTGGAGGATGTTTTTCTCCTGGATAATGTTAAGGAAACCTTGGTAGTCTGCGGAGGAAGAGGGAAAACTGTTCGTCCACACCTCCCGGACAGGGAAAGTTTTAAGGACGTACAGCAGGCCTTGAAAGTGATCGGGGTGGGCATGCGTCAAGATCACCAGATCGAGTTTGCCGATCCTTTGCCGTCGCAAATAAGGCGCGAGCACAAATTTTCCCACGTCAAAACTGCCTGCGGGGCTGCCGCCGCCGTCGATGAGCATGTCCTTGCCACCTGGCAGACGAATGAGCGCGGCGCCGCCTTGGCCGACGTCGATGGCCGTAACCTCGAGCCCGCGCCGGTAATGTTCACTGGCAGCCAGATAAATGGCATCAATAGCAAAAAAGATGATTAAAATTGCCAGGGCAAGTTTAAGAAACAACGGTTGCCGATTCCCTTGACCGCCCATGAGAGCTTTCCTTTCGACTTTATGGCGGATCATGGTAATAATAACAATGAAGAGCAGATAATAACAGGTTATCTCCGGCAGGGAAGGGGTCGTCACGAAGACGTATGAGCCGGGCAGCGAAGCCAGATATTTTATCGCCGTAACCGATAGCCCGACCGGCAACGCAGTAAGCTTGACCAGCAGCCCGGCAAGTGTTGCGGAAAGGGGAAGCACGACAATCACGGCCAGCCCCAGGGCCAGAGCAACCATGCCCAGCAGGGGGACAGCAACAAGGTTGGCCAGGAGGGTGATGGTGGAAAAACCGTTGAAAGCATAAGCAATGATCGGCAGCGTTCCCAAAGTGGCGCTGAGTGAGACAAGGACGAAGAGGCTCAGACTGCGGCCGATTTTCCGGGGGAGAGAACCGATTGACTTAGCGCCGTCCTCCTGCTCTGCCCAAAAGATTTCGCCAAGGAGAGGCGAGACAAAGATGAGGGAAGCCACGGCGGCAAAAGAAAGCTGGAAAGAAATGTCAAAAAGTGAATAGGGACTGATCAGCAGGATGATGAGCGCTGCAAGCGCCAGGGTATTGAAAAGGTCTCGATCTTTGCGCAGGAGCACGGCCAGAAGAAAGGTGAGTAGCATGATGGCAGCTCTGAGCACGGAAATGCCCATGCCGGCAATCAATGTGTAAAGAACAACGGGTATCAAGGCGGTAATCGTGGCAACCCTGATGGCATTGAATTGGAGGAGCAGATAGGGCGAGCTTTTCATGAGAAGCATGGCGGAAAAAATGGCAAAAGAAGCGACCAGAGCCACGTTCAGTCCGGAAATTGCCAGGATGTGGCTGGTCCCCGTCCGGTTAAAATCTTCCCTGAGCAAAGGCGGGATGGGCTTCGTCTCCCCCAACAGCAAGGCCTGGATAATTTCTCTTGCCGGTGGATTGGCGTTAGCGGCGATTACTCGACGGAGTTGGTCTCTTGCCCGCTCGATAGCCATTTTGAATTTGTTTCCCAGGCCCGGCCTGGTGAGCACGATATCGGCAGGAGTATTGATTTTTCCCTGTACCAGGACATCCTGGGCGCGCAACCATTTTTCATAATCGAAACTCCCGGGGTTATGGAAGTTATGCGGCCGCCGTAAATGGCTGCGGAAGCGGATGAGGTCGCCGTATTGCCAGGCCCTGTCACCTGACGGCGTCTGCAGCATAACCCTGCCTGTCACGGGCATATGCCGATTTTCCGCTATCCGATCGCGGAGGGCAACCACGAGCCCTTGCCCCTCCGGCGCTTCCTGCGGAGTTTCGTCGATGATCCCCTCCAAAGCCATTTTCCCCGCGCTCAAATGGTGGACAATATGGCCGGGAGGCGGTATCACATAGAGAGTATGGCTGATATTCAGGAAGCCCAGGCAAAACATTGCGGCGGCGGTTACAGGCAAGATGACGACCGTCATCTTCGCTTTCAGCGCCAGCATCAGGCCAATAAGCAGCACGATGAGGCCGGCCGCAGGGAGCATGACGGGCAGGGGCAGGTAATAATATCCTGCGGCAATGCCGCCCATCAGGGCAATGGTGGGATAGATTAGAGGTCTAAGCATTTTTTTAGTATAGTATTTAGGCAATCTTTTGTATAGAAAAGCATCATGGATAATTACCGATTAGAGCCGGAAGAATTGTTTTCCCGCATGCACTGGTTGCTGCTGGGAAGGGTAGCCATCATCACTTTTCTGCTGGGCATTGCCGTATTTAGCGATCTTGAGGAAATGGAGCTTATTCCCCAGCGTTCGCTTTCCCTCTATTACATGATTATCGTCACAACCTATGTCCTTTCGTTCTGCTATCTCTTTTTACCGGCCATTATCAAAAGCATCAAGCTTAACGTCTATATCCAATCATTTTGCGATGTGGCATTAGTCACTTCCATGGTTTATGTCACCGGGGGAACAAGCAGCATCTATTCCGTTTTTTACACCCTGATAATTATCTATTCCGTCCTGTTTCTGGAAAGAAGCGGCAGCTTTATCATCGCTTCCGCTTGCAGCATCACTTACGGAACGCTCTTGGACATGGAATACTACAAAGTGATCCAGCCCCTTTATTCTGTTCCCGGCGATAACTCTTCCCTTGCTGGCTATGTCTTTGCCAGAATTTTTACGCACATCCTTTCTTTTTACATAATTGCCTTTTTGGCGAGTTTTGTGGTGGGAAAAGAGAAAAAGCTGCGTCTGCTGCTGGCGGCCAGGGAAGACGCCTTTGAGCAATTGGACATGTTGCACAGAAGCATTGTGAAATCGGTGAGCCTGGGCATATTGACCATCAATCAGGCGGGACGGATAAAATCATTCAACCCTGCGGCAGAGGCAATTACGGGTTATCGTTTCCCTGAGGTAGAAGATAAACAACTGACGGAGATCCTGCCTATCAGTATATATTTGCTGGGAAAAGGGGAAAACCTGCCGGTAGAAAACCGTTTCGAAATGGCCTTCCAAACCAGGGAAAACCGTCAAGTAATCCTAGGGTGCTCCATCTCCTCTTTAAAAGACAGTAAGAGCGAGAAGATCGGCGACGTCATTATTTTTCAGGATCTAACTTCCATCAAGAATATGGAAGAAAACTACGAGAAAGGCCGTCGCATGGCCCTGATCGGTGAGATGGCCGCCCGCCTGGCCCACGAGATAAGAAATCCCCTGGCAACCATCAGCGGGTCGCTTCAGGTTTTAAGCGGGGGTCTGAAATTGCGGGAAAGTGATGAACGGTTGTTGCGCATCGTCATGCGGGGCAAGGAACAATTGGAAAGTTTTCTGAAGGACTTTCTCCTGCTGGCCAGACCGATGCCGGGACAGCCTGCACTGGTAAATACTTGCGACATGATTGAAGATGTCTTGGAAGCATTACGATACACACCCGACTGGCACGAGGGAATCAGCATCGAACTCGAGTTGGCAAAAGACGCCTGGGTTTATGCCAATAAAGAGGACATCAGGCACATCATCTGGAATCTTTTTCTCAATGCCTTGCAGGCAATGCCCCACCAAGGCGCCTTGCAAATCGAGACAAGACGCAGTGATAACGGTACCTTGCCCGCTTGCCTGGAAATAAGCGTCGCCGATACGGGTTGTGGCATCGAGGCTGCCAACTTGACCAATATTTTTGAGCCATTTTATACAACTAAAGAACACGGGACCGGCCTGGGTTTGGCAATTGTCAGCCGGGTGGTCGCGCACAATCAGGGGAAGGTCGAAATAGTAAGCGAGGTGGGCAAGGGGACTAAATGCACGGTGCGGCTGCCCCTGGCGAAAAATGGAGATGTTGAGCAACCAGTTATAGGTAACGGGAGGTAAAATGGCCAAGATCCTGGTAGTTGATGACGATCAGGGCATGCGTGAATTTATGGAAATAATGCTGAGCCGGGAGGGCTATCGCGTGGTTGTGGCGGCAAATGCGGCAAAGGCCTGGGAACTCTGCCGACAGGAAAAAATTGATCTGGTTATTACCGATTTGAAGATGCCCGGTATCGATGGGATCGGGTTTCTAAAAGGGTTAAAGGATATTTCCCCGGAAACAATGGCCATTCTGATTACGGCCTATGCCTCACGCGAGACGGCCTTGACGGCCATGAAGGCGGGGGCCTATGACTATATCGAGAAGGGTTTTGATATTGAGGAAATCAAGGTCACGATTCGTAATGCCCTGGCGAAAAAAGGCATTAGAAAAGGCGATGTGCTGTTTATCAAAGGCTTGCAGGATGCCCTTTGTTTCGGGAAAATGATCGGCAAGAGCAACGGCATTTTAGAAGTCTATAGCATCATCAAAAAAGTGGCCAACACCAATGTGAACGTCCTGATTTTGGGCGAGAGCGGGACGGGCAAGGAACTCGTAGCCAAATCCCTGCATGAAAACAGCGCTCGGAAGCACATGCCGTTTGTCGTCATCAATTGTGGCGGAATTCCCGAAAACTTATTGGAATCGGAGTTGTTCGGCTACATGAAAGGTTCCTTCACGGGGGCTTATTTGGACAAGGCCGGTCTTTTCGAGATTGCCTGTGGCGGCACGATTTTTCTCGACGAGATTGCCGAATTGCCGTCTGCCCTGCAGGTAAAACTTTTACGCGTCGTCCAGGAAAAAACCTTCCGCAGAATAGGCGGCGCAGAGGACATCAAGGTAGATACGCGGATAATTTCCGCTACTAACAAGGATTTGGCAAAAAGTGTTCGAGAAGGGACCTTCCGGGAGGACCTCTACTATCGCCTCAATGTCATTCCTTTGCACATCCCCCCGTTACGCCAGCGCAAAGAAGATATCCCCCTCCTGGCCAAACACTTCATGGAGAAATATTCCCGCGAATTCGGGAAAGAAATTAAGCAGATATCTACTTATGCCTTGGAACTGCTTTTGGATTATGAGTTCCCCGGCAACATCAGGGAACTGGAAAATATCATCGAACGCAGTATCGTTCTGGAACAGTCGAACATCATCCTGCCGGAAAATCTGGTGCTGTCCGGCGGCATCGGGACCAAGGGTTACATCAAAGAGGAGATCGACATTCCTCCGGAAGGGATAGACTTGAACGAGGAGATGGCCCATGTGGAACGGCAACTGATTGAAAAAGCTCTGGAGAAATCCGGTTGGGCCAAAAACAGGGCCGCCGAACTGCTCCGAGTAAGTTCCGATTCCCTCCGGTACCGAATCGAGAAACTAGGCATTGTGGAAACAAAGGCGGCGGGTCTTGACACCTCGCCTTGACGCCTGCACATAGAAAGGAGGAACATATCAGATGGGGCTTTTAAAAATTGATGAAAGTAAATGCAAAAGGGATGGTATTTGTGCCCAGGAGTGCATGTCCACCATTATTAAAGTTTCCGGAAACAGTTACCCGGTAATCGAGCCGGAGTGGGAAAGCATGTGTATGTTGTGTGGCCATTGCGTGGCGGTATGTCCGCACGGGGCGCTTAGCCATGAAAGTATTCCGGTGGAGGATTCCCCGACGATAAATACGGAGCTTCTGATAGGCGAAGATCAAGCCGTTCAGTTTCTCCGTTCCCGCCGGTCCATCCGTTTTTTCCAGGACCGGCCCGTGGAAAGAGAAAAAATTCAGAGGCTCATTGAGGCCGCCCGTTTTGCCCCCACGGGCAGCAACAGCCAGTTGGTGGAGTGGCTGGTGCTGAGCGATAAAGGCCTGTTGCATAAAATAGCCGGTATGGCAGTAGTCTGGCTGCGCCAACTTCTTCAGGACAACCCCCAGATGGTCGTAAACAGCCCCTATTTGCCGTTGCTTATCAAGGCCTGGGATTTGGGGTTTGATCCGGTGCTCAGGAAGGCAACGGCGCTGGTCATAGCTGTGGCGCCGAGGGAAGCGCTGACGGGGCAGACAGACGTTACCCTGGCCCTTTCTTATTTCGACTTGCTTGCGCCTACGATGGGATTGGGAACGTGCTGGGCGGGGTTAATGCAAATGGCGTTGCAAGCTCAGCCATCTATCCGGGAGCTTGTGGGCATACCGGAGGGGTATCCCTACCAGTATCCCATAATGCTGGGATACCCCAAAATGAAATATTATCGCCTGCCGGAACGGAAACCGCCCAAGGTAACCTATCTGTAAGGGATAAAAGGAACTTTAATGAGCGTGATGAAAAAAAGAGTCTGTTCCCATTGTGGCACGGTGACAGATTGCTACCGTAATCCCCTACCCACGGTTGATATTATTATTGAAATCGAGGGACGGGGGATTGTCCTGGTCATGCGCAAGAACGAACCGCAGGGTTGGGCCATCCCCGGCGGGTTTGTGGACTATGGGGAATCGCTCGAAGCGGCGGCGATAAGGGAGGCCAAAGAAGAAACCGGCCTCACCGTAACCCTGAAGGGGCAAATGCACACCTATTCACGGCCGGAGCGGGACCCCCGCCACCACACGATTACCACGGTTTTCACGGCCACGGCAGAGGGAGTCCCCCAGGCTGCTGACGATGCCGGGGAAGCCGACATCTTTCGCGAGGAGAATTTGCCCGATCCGCTGGTGTTTGACCATGGGGAAATCCTGGCGGATTATTACCGGCGAAAGAAAGCACCCGGTAGCTGTTATTAAAACCCGGCATTTGCGGATGTATTCCCCGTAACTTTTCAGGGTATGGCGATGTCCTGGCACATTCTGAGTCTGGCAGCGAAAGCCTCGGTGGTAAAACCATATTCCTGCGTGCCGTAGCATTCCACGGCAAAGGAGGCGCAGACACTGCCCAGTGTTGCAGCCTCCTCCATATTTTTACCGCATACCAAACCGCTGATTAATCCGCCCCGGTATGCATCGCCGGCGCCGGTGGGGTCCACGGCCTTAGCTACCTTGACGGCGGGGATCTTAATTTCCCTTTCCCGTGTACAAACCTGTGAACCGAATTCTCCCAGGGTGGTAATGACGGCGCCGACTCTCTTCAGGAGGTCTGCTTTATTCAAGCAGGTTTTGTTGCTGATGAGATCCAGCTCATAGTCGTTACAAATCAGGATTTTGCAGCCTTCGATTGCCTCGGCCAGATCCGCCCCATCCCATATTGGCAATGATTGTCCGGGGTCAAAGATATACGGAAGCCCCTTCTCTTTACAGAGGCGGGGATAATTTTTCATATCATCAAGGTTGCCGGGAGCCACGATAATAATCGTATCCTCGGGATGGCATTCGGATAAATCAAGATTTGCAGCATATTTCATGGCGCCGGGGTTGAAGCCGGTGATCTGGTTATCGGCCCGGTCGGTGGTAATATAGGCGCCGGCGGTGGCTTCCGCTTCGATGATTTTGATGTTTGCGGTAGAGATGCCGATTTTGGTCAACCAGTCGAAATAGCCGTGGTAATCGTGGCCGATGGTTGCAGAGATAATGGGCTTTTCTCCCATGAGGGCGAGAGCGTAGGCGATATTGCCGGCGGTGCCGCCAAGTTTTACCGTCATGCTGTTTACCTGGAAACAGACATTCAAAACGTGAATTTTTTCCGGCAGGATATGATCTGCGAAATGTCCGGGAAAATCCATGATGCGGTCATAGGCCAGCGATCCGGAGACGATAATCTTCATTTTCTTAACCTCACAATTAATGCAGCATCAGCAAGCCCCTGGCGAAACCCGCAGGAAAGGGAATGGTTCTCTCCACGGCGGTTTGCTAACTGTTATGTTAAGTTATGTCAAGGTGATTTTAAGAAGGGCGGGTAGTTGTTTCCAAATGTGAGCTGATCTGGTATAGCGACGAAAAGAATAAAATGGAGGAACATGAATATGGAAAATCTGCTCGTGACGGGCGGCTGCGGTTTCATCGGCAGTAATTTCATCCGCTATCTTTTGGGGCAACCGGATTTCCGGGGCCGGATCATCAATGTGGACAAACTAACCTATGCCGGCAATCCCCATAATTTAAGCGACGTCAATGCGCGGCACCCGGGGCGCTACGTTTTTCTCCAGGCCGATATCTGCGAATCGGCGGAAATGCGCGATATCTTCCGACACGAAAAGGTCGATGCTGTTTGCCATTTTGCCGCCGAATCGCATGTGGACCGCTCCATAAAACGTCCTGAGGATTTCATGGCGACCAATATCATGGGGACCTTCAATCTTCTGGAAGAGGCTAAGGCGATGGAAAAATTTATCCTTTTTCATCATGTGAGCACCGATGAGGTTTACGGCAGCCTGGGGGCGGCTGGCTATTTCACGGAGGAAACCCCCTACCGTCCCAACAGTCCCTATTCCGCCTCCAAGGCGGCCTCCGATCACTTGGTGCGTGCCTATCATCACACCTACGGCCTGCCGACGACGATCTCCAACTGTTCCAACAACTACGGTCCCTACCAGTTTCCGGAGAAACTGATTCCCCTTGTTATTATGAACGCCCTGGAGGGGAAGCAGATTCCCCTGTACGGTGACGGCAAGAATGTCCGCGACTGGCTTTATGTGGAGGATCATTGCGAGGCCATCTGGGCCGTAATGAAGGGGGGGAAAAGAGGCGGGACTTATAACATAGGCGGTCAGGCGGAGATGGAAAACATTACTATCGTGGAGATGATTTGCGATCTTTTGGATGAAATTGCCGGCCCGCTGCCGGAACACCCCCGACGCAATCTGATTGCCTTTGTGACCGACCGACCAGGCCATGATCGCCGGTATGCGATCGACTTCTCCAAGTTGCAGAGGGAGCTGCAATGGAAGCCTCGGGAAACCTTCGCCACTGGTCTGCGCCGGACCATTAACTGGTATCTGGAAAATGAGTTCTGGCTCACCCAGGTGCGTACCGGCGCCTATCGGGACTGGCTGGACGAGCACTATGGGGCGTAATGGTTTCTAATTACTGGGAAGTTAGACGCATGGCAAAAAGAGCTTGAAACGAAAAACAAAGGGTGATAGAAGGCAAGCCTCAAATTTTGTTTGGCCCGCGGTACCTAAAAACAGGCTCTATTTTCAATAATAATCCGGGGATTCAACAAGTGGAGAGTGATAAAAAAATAGGCGCGGCAATGGTAGTAGGTTCTGGTATTGCCGGCATCCAGGCCTCCCTTGATCTGGCCAATTCGGGCATCAAAGTTTACCTCGTGGAAAAGGAGATCAGCGTCGGCGGGGTTATGGCCCAACTGGACAAGGTTTTCCCCACGAATGATTGTTCCGCCTGTATTCTTTCGCCCAAGCTGGTTGAAGTGGGGCGCCATCCCAATGTAGAAATCCTGACGCGTCGCCGCGTTCTTTCCCTTACCGGCGAGCCGGGCCACTTCCAGGCCAGGCTGAAGAAGGAACCGCGCTACGTTGATTTAAGCAAGTGTACAGGCTGCGGCGATTGCGCTACCGCCTGTCCCATTTCCCTGCCCTCGGACTTTAACGAAAACCTTAATCAGAAAAAGGCCATCTATCGGCACTTTCCCCAGGCGATTCCCAGCGCTTTTGCCGTGGATAAGCTGGGCACTTCGCCCTGTAAGGCCGCCTGTCCTACCCACATCAGCGTGCAGGGTTACGTTGCCCTGATTGCCGTCGGCAAATATCGGGAGGCCCTGAAACTCATTAAGCAGGAAAATCCCTTTCCCGCCGTCTGCGGCCGGGTCTGCAACCACCCCTGCGAGTCGGCTTGTATGCGGGGCCAAGTGGATGCCCCTGTTGATATCATGCATCTGAAACGCTTTGTGGCGGATCTGGACCTGCGAGATGACACAAAATATGTGCCGGAAAAGAAAGAAGCAAAGGGTAAGAAGGTGGCAATTGTCGGCGCCGGTCCGGCGGGGCTCTCGGCCGCGTACTATCTGGCCGTCCAGGGATACGCCGTCACTGTTTTTGAAGCCCTGCCCGTGGCGGGCGGCTGGCTCACGGTGGGAATACCCGAATATCGTTTGCCCAAAGACATCATCAACGCGGAGATCAAGATCATTACGGACTTGGGCGTGGACATCAAACTGAATGCGCGCGTCGGCACAGACGTGCTTCTATCGGACTTGCAGCGGGATTATGATGCCCTGTTTATCGGAGTGGGTTCGCAACTGAGTGTCAAACTGGATGTGCCGGGCGAGGATTTAGCCGGTGTCTTTTCGGGGATCGATTACCTCAAACGGGTGAACTTGGGGGAAAAGGTTTATCTGGGCGAGAAGGTGGCGGTGGTCGGTGGCGGCAACGTTGCCATGGATGCCGTCCGCACGGCGGTGCGGACCGGCTCAAGGGATGTGTTTATCCTTTACCGCCGTTCCCGTGCGGAGATGCCCGCCGCACCCGAAGAGATCGAAGAGGCGGAAGAAGAAGGCGTCAGGATGGAGTTCCTGGTGGCTCCACTCCGCATCCTGGAAACAGATGGCAAGGTCACGGGCATTGAATGCCTCCGCATGGAGTTGGGCGAGGCTGATGCGAGCGGCCGCCGTCGTCCCGTACCAGTCAAAGGCTCGGAATTTACGATCCCCGTCGATGCGGTGATCTCGGCGATTGGACAGAGCAACGACCTTTCCTTCCTGGCGAAAGACAGCGGCGTCACCTTGGATAAATGGAGCAACCTGGATGCCGATCCCGTGACCTTTGCAACGAGTGCTGCAGGTGTTTTTGCCGGCGGCGATGTTGTTACCGGACCGGCGACGATCATCAAGGCGGTCAATGCGGGCAAAGAGGCGGCGATTTCCATCGATCGCTATCTTCAGGGCTTAGACGTCAAGGCAGGCCGCGGGCGGGACTGGACACAGGGCTTGGCCGATCAGGGTGATATTGCCGCCGTTCCTCCACTTCCCCGGGTTGCGATGCCTATGCGGGCGGCGGCGGAGCGAAAACGTGATTTTAGTGAAGCGGCTACGGGCTTTTCCGAGGCAGAGGCCCGGCGGGAAGCCGAGCGTTGCCTAGCCTGTGGGATATGTTCCGAATGTTACCAGTGCGTTGATGTCTGCGTGGCCGGGGCTCTAAGGCACGAGGAGACGGCAGGGGAAGAAACCATCGAGATCGGGGCGGTTATTGCCGCACCGGGATTTGAAGGATTCGATGCTTGGCTCAAAGGTGAATATGGTTGGGGCCGTTACGAAAACGTGGTGACCAGTATCCAGTTCGAACGGATACTTTCGGCTTCGGGACCCTATTTCGGGCATGTGCAGCGCCTTTCCGACGGCAAGGAACCCAAAAAGATAGCCTTTATCCAGTGTGTCGGTTCGCGGGATACGGCCTGCGGCAACAGTTGGTGTTCTTCGGTGTGCTGCATGTATGCCACCAAGGAAGCGATTATCGGCAAGGAACATGTGCGAGGACTGGAACCGACGATCTTCTACATGGATATCCGCGCCCACGGCAAGGATTTCGACCGCTTTGTCAATCGGGCCAAAAATGAATACGGCATCCGCTATGTGCGCGCCATTCCCTCGACGGTTAAGGAGTTACAGCAGACCAAGAATCTCCTGATGGCCTATATGCTGGAGGACGGCCGCTTGGTGGAGGAAGAGTTCGATATGGTGGTCCTTTCCGTCGGGCTCACGCCGCCTGCGGAAGCGGGCGAGCTTGCGGCCGGACTGGGGATGGAGCGGAACGTTTACGGTTTCTGCCAGACGGCGCCGGATAATGCCGTGCAGACCACCAGGCCGGGCGTTTTCGTTTGCGGCGCCTTCGGCGGTCCCAAGGATATTCCGGAGACGGTTATGGAAGCCAGCGGCGCGGCGGCCTGTGTGGGAGATTTGCTGGCCGGCAGTCGCGGCAGCCTCACCACAGTTGAGGAATTGCCCATGGAAAGCGATCTGCGCGGTATCGGACCACGTACGGGGGTGTTCGTTTGCCACTGCGGCATCAACATCGGCGGTGTGGTGGATGTGCCGGCGGTTGTCGAATATGCCAAAAACCTGCCAACGGTAGTTTATGCTGCGGACAATCTCTTTACCTGTTCTCAGGACTCGGCGGTGAAGATGGCGGAGATGATCAGGGAGCATAACCTGACGCGTGTTGTCGTGGCCTCCTGTTCGCCCCGCACCCATGAGGGGCTTTTCCAGGAAAATTGCGAAAAGGCCGGTCTCAACAGGTATCTCTTTGAGATGGCCAACATCCGCGACCATAATTCCTGGGTGCACATGCACGAGCCGGAAAAAGCGACGCTCAAGGCCAAGGATCTGGTGCGCATGTCCGTGGCGAAAGCGGGGCTTTTAAAGCCGCTGAAACCGGGACAGTTGACCGTGAACCACAGCGCGCTGATTATCGGGGGAGGGCTGGCCGGCATTATGGCCGCGCTTTCCCTGACAGAGCAGGGATTCCCCGCTTATCTTGTGGAAAAGGAAGACGAGTTGGGGGGTAATTACCGGCATCTTTACTATACCTTGGAGGGGCTGGATACGAGGCACCACTTGGCAGACCTCCTGGAAAAAATAAAGAATAATCCGTTGATTACTGTGGTGACAGGTGCGGAGATCAGGAAAATAGACGGTTTTATTGGCAATTACAAGACCACGGTGTCCAGCGCCGCCGGCGAACAGCAATTTGAGCACGGGGTCGTTATTGTGGCGGCGGGCGCTTATGAACTGGAAACGCAGGAATATCTCCGTGGCAAGTCGGAGCTGGTTGTCACCCAACGTGAACTGGAAGCGCGGATCGCCAAAAAAGATGCTTCGCTTGCCGGGGTCAAAGATGTGGTCATGATCCAGTGCGTGGGGTCACGCGAGGCGGACAGACCTTATTGCAGCCGTTACTGCTGCTCCGAGGCCATCAAGAATGCCTTGAAATTGAAAGAGGCGGAGCCGGCGCGGGAAGTGACGATTATCTACCGTGATATCCGGACCTTCGGTCTCAAAGAAGATTATTACAAACAGGCGCGGGAGGCTGGTGTCCACTTCATCCGTTACGACGAAGATCGTAAACCGGTAGTGAAAAGCGAAGGGCAGGGGTTGTTTGTCTCCGTCTTTGATCCGGTACTGAATGAAACGGTGCGGTTAAAGGGTGGCTTGCTTGCCCTCAGCGTCGCCACGGTGCCCAATACCCAAAACGAAGCGATCGGCAAGATGCTCAAAGTGCCGACCAACCAGGATGGTTTTTTCCTGGAGGCGCATGCAAAGTTGCGGCCCGTGGATTTTGCCACCGACGGCGTTTTCCTCTGCGGTCTTGCCCATGCCCCCAAGTTCAGCGGCGAAGCGCTGGTGCAGGCCAGGGCGGCCGTGTCCAGGGCCTCGCTCATCCTGACCAAGGACTTCATCATGGCGGAAGGCAAGACAGCCTACGTCAATAAGGAAAGGTGCATGGCCTGTGGACTTTGCGAGATAAATTGCCCCTTCAGCGCCATCGCTGTTGATGCGGTCGAGGGTTGCGCCGTGGTCAACACGGTGCTCTGCAAAGGTTGTGGTGTTTGCACGGCTTCCTGTCGGATGAGCGCCGTGGATTTGAACGGCTTCAGCAATGAAGAGGTCTTGGCGCAGCTTGAAGCGATTTAAAGAAGGGGAGATGTACCGGAAGTTTGTCCAGGCAAAAGCGGTACGTGTTCCCTGAATAAGGTAATATATGTCTGAAGAGCGGGAAAAGGGAGACTGGGAGCCAAAGATTATTGCCATTGTGTGCAACTGGTGTACCTATGCCGGCGCCGACCTGGCCGGGATCAGCCGCATCCAGTATCCTCCCAGCGTGCGGATTGTCCGGGTGCCCTGCACGGGCCGGATCAATCCTTTTTATATTGTCAAGGCCCTCCAGGAAGGGGCCGATGGCGTCCTCGTCTCTGGTTGCCATCCAGGGGAGTGCCATTATCTGACAGGCAATATGATTGCCCGGCGCAAGTTTGCCATGCTGAAGAGTTTTCTAAACTATATCGGCGTGGAGGGAGATAGGACGGTCTTTACCTGGATATCGGCCTCGGAAGGGGAACGCTTCGCCAAGGTCATCAGGCAGGTGACGGCGGCAGTCAAGGTTCTGGGGCCAGCCAAAAAACTTGTTAAAATACCGGCGGCGCAGTCGGAGTGTTGTGCCAGCGAAGCGTAAAATAGCGAAAACTAAAGCCCCGAGCGGATGAAAGAGGGATTTGAACTTGTGAATAATGTAGAAGCCAGCCTGCGGGAAGAAGCCAAGAAGCTGCTGAGTGAGAAAAAAGTGGCGGTCATCGTCGGCTATGAGGCGGGCACGCTGCCGCTGACGGCCACCCCCTGCTTCATCAGCACGCCGGAAGAAGTGGATCGGCTTGTTTATAACCCCTTTTGTGTACAGAGCCTGGCCGTTTATGTAACGGAGATCATCTCTCAGCATCGTGATTCCCAGAAGCGCCTGAAGCCGGAGGAGAAGACCAAAAAAGTTGTCGGGATCGTTGCCCGCGGCTGCACCAGCCGCTCGCTGGTGATCCATCTGCAGGAAAAACAGTACGGACGGGATGAAGTTGTGATCCTGGGCGTTCCCTGCCGGGGCTATGTGGACAGCAAGAAATTGGCCGCAGGTGTCGGCGGCCGCGATATAACCGCAGGGACACTCGAAGGTGATAAAATCAGGGTGCAGATCGCATCCGGGGCAAAAGAGCTGGCGCTTGCCGAGGTAACGGCCGACAACTGCCTCACCTGCCATTTTAACAATCCCGTTATCCACGATCTGATGCTGGGCGAAGCCGCCGCCCCCATGGATACCGCCGGAGAGTATGGCCGCGTGGATCAATTCGCGGCCCTGCCGGAAGAGGAGAGATGGACATTTTTCGTCAAGGAAATGGACAAGTGCATTCGTTGTTATGCCTGCCGCAATGCCTGCCCCTCCTGCTATTGCCGCAGTTGTTTTGCTGAGCAGACCCAACCAGAATGGGTGGGGCGGGGCACGGAACGCTCCGACAGTGAAGTGTTCCAGATCATGAGACTTTTTCACATGGCCGGCCGCTGTGTGGATTGCGGCAGTTGCGTCAGTGTGTGCCCCATGAACGTTGATTTGCGGACCTATTTGAAGAAGCTGGACAAAGACGGATGGGAGCTCTTCGCCCACCGGGCGGGCGCGTCACTGGAAGATCCCGCCATGCTGAGCACCTTTAAGGAAGATGACAAGCAGGATTTCATCTTCAATCCGGAGTGATAGGGAAAACTATGGGGACTTTTCTGGAGGAAGTAAATAAACGCATTGACGGCGTGCCGATAGAGCGCTGCTATCATTGCCGGAAATGTACGGCCGGATGTCCCACGGCCTTTGCCATGGAGCATAGCCTGGACAAGGTGGTCCGCATGGTCCAGCTGGGCAGGCGGGACGAGGTATTGCAAAGTGGTACGATCTGGCTTTGCGTCTCCTGCGAAACATGTATTACCCGCTGTCCGAACGAGGTGGATATTGCCCGGATGATGGATGTTCTGCGAGAGATGGCAATTGAAGAGGGCTTCGGGGCCAAGGAGAAGAATATTCTGAAACTGCATAAGGCGTTTCTCGCCGGCATCAAGGCGCATGGCCGGATCAATGAACCCCTGATGATTGCCGGGTACAAGCTGCGGTCGGGCGACCTCTTTTCCGATTTGGGCATGGGTCTGGACCTCTATATGAAGGGTAAGCTCTCGCTGTTCGCGCCGCGCACCAAGGATATGGGGAACGTCAGATGTATCTTTAAGAAAGCAAAGAAAAGACGACAAGAGGAGGACCGGCCTTGAAGGTTTCTTATTATCCGGGCTGCTCTCTCCATGGGACCGGTAAAGAATTTGACCTTTCCGTAAGGGCGGTAAGCGGTGCCCTGGGGGTTGAGTTGAAGGAGATTGACGACTGGTCGTGCTGCGGTGCTTCCTCCGCCCACGCCACGAATTTCAAGTTGTCCCTGGCCTTGCCGGCCCGGGACCTGATGCGGGCCGAGAAGGACGGAATCAGAGACATGATGGTGCCCTGCGCCGCCTGTTTCAGCCGGCTGAAGACCAGTCAGCACCATATGGACAAGGATGCCGCGCTGAAGCAGGAAGTGGAGGATATCGTCGGCGATACCTATCAGGGGACGATGGCTGTGCGGAATGCCATTGACGTCTTTCACAATCTTGTTGGCACGCAAGCGATTAAGGGTCGGGTCAGGAAGCCCCTGACCGGTTTAAAGCCTGTGTCCTACTATGGTTGCCTGCTTCTGCGGCCGCCGGAGGTTTGCGAATTTGAGGATCCGGAAAACCCCGTCCTCTTGGACTATATCATGAATACACTGGGGGCGGAGAGCTGCAAGTGGTCATATAAGACCGACTGCTGCGGCGGCAGTTTGACCTTGAGCAAAACGAAGGTGGTGGTAAAGCTGGTGGATCGAATGATGACTATGGCCTTGGAAGCGGGGGCAAACTGCGTGGTTGCCGCCTGCCCGGTCTGCATGGCCAACCTGGATATGCGCGCCAGTGAGAGTCTGAGGCTGCCCGTCTTTTATTTTACGGAATTGATGGCTCTGGCGATGGGCCTGGAGGGGCCGGAGAGCTGGTTTAAAAAGCATTGCGTCGATCCCCGGCCGCTTTTGATCGGCTTGGGTTTGGTTTGATACAAGGGTAACTATGGAAAAGCGGTTGTTAAAAAAAGAGGAACTGACCGGCATCATCGGGAAGCTGTCCGAGGCAGCGCCGGTTTATGCGCCCATGCCGACGGGCGAGTTTATCCTTTTCCAGGCATGGCAAAAAGGCGACGCGCTTTTGACCGATTTTGGCAATTCCCGTGACGTTCCCAAGCAGTTCTTTTTCCCCGCTCGGGAAGAAATCATGAAGTACCATCGGGAAGGCCAGGACATGATCTTTGCCTGTGCAGAAAAACCGGCGGGCAAATTGATTCTTTTCGGGGTCCGTCCTTGCGATGCCCGCAGCTTTTACCTGCTGGACATGCTCTTTGATCAGGAGCAATACCAGGATCCCCATTATATCGACCGGCGAGAGAAAACGACAGTCATTGCGCTTGCCTGTGTGCATCCCCCCTATGCCACCTGCTTCTGCACGGCGGTGGAGGGCAGCCCCACTTCCCGGGAGGGGGCGGACATCATGCTCACCGACCTGGGCGATAGCTATCTGGTGGAATTTCTTACCCCGAAAGGGGAAGGCTGGCTGCCCCAGTTCGGCAATCTGCCCGCCGCCGAGGCGGTTGCCGTAGAGCAGCAGGAAAAGATCGCGAGTCAGGCGGCGCAGGAGATCAAGACGGGGCCGCCCGCTAAGGCCATCAAGCCGATCCTCGACCGCAGCTTTGAACACGCCTTCTGGGACACGATTCACGGCAAGTGCATTAAGTGCGGCACCTGCACTTACCTATGTCCCACCTGCCATTGCTTCGATATCAATGATGAGACGAAGGGCAACGACGGCGTGCGGATCAGAAACTGGGATTCCTGCATGTTTCCCATCTTTACCAAGGCGGCTTCGGGGCACAACCCCCGGACCTCGCAAAAAGAACGCTGGCGCCAGCGTGTCATGCACAAATTCAAGTATTATGTGGACAATTTCGGGGCGATATCCTGTGTTGGCTGTGGCCGCTGTGTGAGGCGGTGCCCGGTAAATATTGATATCAGGAAAATTATTGCCGATATCGCGCAATTGTGATGGAGAGAGAGCGCTATGCAAAATCCCTATCTGCCCATGCCGGTCATCGTAGATAAAAT
>OBOI01000151.1_pt1 | contig 28021 bp, 22 predicted proteins | sample 1670151 | NCBI WGS metagenome assembly OBOI01 (sample SAMEA104232303, study PRJEB22302) | sediment metagenome | biome: forest; feature: aquifer; material: sediment | place: USA | collected 2011-08-07 | depth 0.01 m | reverse complement strand
CGGGGTTCGTGCTGCAAGCCCCCAGCCTGCGCGTCACCCATGATCCGCTCACCTTCTTTCAGCCGGACAGTCCGCTGCTTCAGGTGTCGGAGCGCATACACGAAGAAGTCGCGGGCGTGAAGGTCTTCTACATCACGCTGGACGCCAATACCGAAGGCGCGTTCCGCGATCCGGCGAATATGCAGCGGCTGGCGGACATCCAGGCTTTCATTGCGAAACAGCAAGTCTTCGACCGCAGTCTGTCGCTCGCGGATCTCGTATCGCAGGCCAACCAGGAAGCTGCGGGCGGCCGGGCAGGGGCCTATCACGTTCCGCTGACGCGCAAACTGGTCGGCCAATATCTTTTGCTGCACCGATCCGAGGATATCTCCCCCTATGTCAGCCACGATTTTCGGCGCGCCAATATCGTGGTGCGTCACAATGTGCGCGACTCCTCCACGCTGAACCGTCACATTCGCGAGTTACGCCTGGCCGTCGCCCATTACGCTGGCCCCGCCATGGCCACGGCTGTCGTCGGAGAGGGTCTGCTGATCAACGCCGCCGCCGACCCGCTCCTGAAGGGGCAGGCTGCCGTGCTTGCAGCGGTCTTCGTCTTCGTGTTGATCGCCATGTCGCTGATGTTCACTTCCGTCAAAGGTGGAATCATCGCCCTGGTGCCGAGTGCGGCTCCCATTCTGATGATTCTCGGCGTGATGCGGCTTCTGGAGATTCCGCTCAGCATGGGCACGGTCATGGTCGCCGTCATTGCCATCGGTGTCGCGATCGAAGGCACCAGCCACCTGTTCTCCCGGTACAGCGACCTCTGCCGCAACGCTTCCGACTACGATGAGGCGGTGATGGCGACCGTGAAAATCGAAGCCCCGCCGATGATTGCCGTCAGCCTGGCGCTGGCCGTGAGTTTCGCCGTACTGCTCCTTTCCGACTTTGCCCCGATCGCGCAGTTTGGCGCGCTGGCGAGCGCCGCCATGCTGTTCTCGATCTTCGTCAATCTGCTGATCACGCCGCTCGTCATGTCGCGCATCCGGCTGGTCGGCCTCTACGAAGTCCTCGCCATGTCGATGCAGCGCGAGGCGCTTGAGGGCTGCCAGTTGTTCATCGGGCTGACCAGCTACCAGATTCGCAAGACCATCCTGATATCGGAGCTGCGCGAGTATGGCGACGGCGAGTGTCTGATCAAGCAAGGAACCGTGGGGCGCAGCATGTACCTCGTGGTGAACGGACAGATCGAGGTTTCGCGCCGCGACGGCGGGACTTCGCAACGCCTTGCCCGGCTTGGCCCCGGCGATGTCTTTGGCGAAATCGGTTTCGTCCATGAAACCTACCGTACCGCCGATGTGCGTGCGCTGGGCGCGGTTTCGGTGCTGCGCTTCGATCACAACCGGCTGAAAAAGGATCTGGTGTTTTTCCCGCACATCATGGCAAAGCTCAATTTCAACATCAGCGGCATTCTGGGCAGGCGCCTCGCGGAACTCGTTGAAACGCAACAGGTGTCCCCGCAGCAGCCTGCGGTGGCGTTGGGAAAGGACGCCTGAGGAAATGGGGTTGTGGGTTCGATTCCCGTCAAATCGCAGCCACGCAGCTTGCTGTCGATGGCGCGATCGGGCATGGCAAGGCTGGTTTGTCCATCGCTACAATTTCGCGACTTTGGTCGGCCGGAACAGATGAGGCAAACCGACCCGGAGAAAGGCCCGCCGCCGCGGTCTGGCGCGTCAAATATCCACCGCCCAGGATACGACACCGGTACAATGGGCGGACGTCCCGGAGTTGTATTGGCGCACAATACTAAAGTAATAGATTGCCCGGTGACGGCGATGAGTTCATATCTGTGTGCAGGAGCTGGATAGAAATGCGGAATCGCACTCATGGACAACCCTAGCAATAGCATGGTCACCGGCCGTGCCAGAATTGTGCTGGGCGTGGTCGCGGCGATTGTATTGACGCTCTTTGCGCTACAGTCCTCCGCCCTGATGGGCTGGCTGGGCTTCCGTGGTTTTGGAACCGATCACATCCGCCTGGGGGCATACGAAGGCGACGTCGGTGCGCTTGAGTGGATCGCTCAGGATCAAGGCTTTTTCGACAAGGTCGGCCTGTCCGTCGAGATCAAGGGATTTTCTTCCGGCAAGGAAGCCACCGACGCGCTAAAAGCCGGCGCAGTCGATGTTGCGACCGCTGCCGAATTCGTTGCCGCGTCCCGGAGCTTCTCCGAACCCGAACTGCGCGTTCTCGGCAGCATTTCCTATTACCGCAACAAGGGCCTCGTCGGGCGTCGCGACCGCGGCATCGATGCTCCCTCCGCCCTCAAGGGCAAGCGCATCGGCGTTACGTCTCCTTCGGGTTCCGAGTATGCGCTCTATGTTTTTCTTGCCTTGCACGGGCTCAGCGTCAAAGACGTGACGACCTTCAATCTTGCGCCCAAGCAGCTCGTCGAGGCCATCGCCGCCGGGACCGTGGATGCTGCGATTACCTGGGAGCCTCACGTGCAGGAGATACAGGCCAAGCTCGGTGCGGATGCGATCACCTTTCAGGGCGACGGCTTCGATACCTACCTTCTGCTCCTGACGCAGCAGGCAGTCATTGCAAACAAAAGCGCGGCGATGCGGAAACTTCTGCATGCCCTGGTGCTGGCAGAAGACTGGTTGCAGGCGCACCCCGACGATGCCAGGCGCTATGTCGCTTCGCGCTTCAAGCTCGATTTGGCCTATGTCGAGGCGCTCTGGCCCAGCGTGTTGTTCGAGGTGGCGCTGCCCCAGGAACTTCTGGCAGCGATGGACGGCGAGGCCCGTTGGCTGGCGAAGCGGGACGCCAAGGACGGTGCCGCAATTCCCAACTACGCGCGCTTCATGCATCCTGACGAATTGAACGCCGTCAGGCCCTCCGCCGTCACCTTGCTCTCCGAGACCAGGCCCAGCCCATCAACCGCCGCGTCAGGGCGATAAATGCGCATCAAGACCGGCTTTCATTTCAGCCTGGTCATCGGCGGCATACTCGTCGCCGCGGCGATCCTCTCTTTCGGCTATACCCAGTTTCTCATTTCCCAGGCGGTGTCGCAAAACGAGGTTTTGGACACGGTTTCCATCGAAGGCATGGAGATCGTCCAACTGACCAACGAGGTTCTGCTTTACGGCGAACAGCGCGCCGTCGATCAATGGCGCGGACAGTTCGACGCCATGGGCCGGCTGCTGCGCAACACCGATTTGCGGGGACTGAGCGATGCAAGAGCGAGGAAGTTTCTCGGCCGGATCGCCTTGTATCTTGCCGACATGTCGAACCTGTTCGACAGCTTGATCGCCGCCAGAGCGCAAAAAAATGGCCGCATGGCGAGCGATGTCGGCGCGATACTGACGTCGCAACTGTTCCAGAAGTCGGCATTGATGCAAACGGAGCTGCGTAGTCTGAAAGCCTTTTCGGAAGGCGAATTGAGAGACGCATTCTCCGTATCGAAGACGCGCATGCTGCTGACCTTCGGCACGTTTGCCGGGCTGATTTCGCTGTTCGCCGTCATCGTTTCGCTGCTGTTCCGCAAGGCGGTGCTGCGTCCGGTGCAGAGCCTGGAGCAGGCCATCCGTATCGTGAATGCCGGCAACCGCGCCCAGCGCGCCCACGTGTTCGCCGAAGACGAGATCGGCACCGTCTGCAATGCCTTCAATGGCCTGCTCGACCAGCAGGAGGAGAGCAGGCGGGAAATCGAGTTTCTCGCCTACCATGACGTGCTGACCGGCTTGCCGAACCAGTTGCTGGTCAAGGACCGGCTCACGCATGCGATCGCCCATGCCGCGCGCTCCAATGCCAAGGTGGCGCTGCTCTTTCTCGATCTCGACAATTTCAAAGCCATCAACGATTCGCTGGGCCACCCGGTCGGCGACGCCTTGCTGAAGGCGGTTGCGAACCGATTGCGCGATTGCGTACGCGACACCGACACCATCAGCCGCCAGGGCGGCGACGAATTCCTCATCACGCTGCCCGAAGTGTGGGTCGTCGACGACATCGCGGCCTTTGCCGAGAAACTGCTGGAGAAGCTTTCCGGTGCCTTCACCATCGAAACTCACGAACTGTCGACCTCGGTTTCCATCGGCATCGCCTTGTATCCGGACGACAGCCAGGACTTCGACACCCTGCTCAAGAAGGCCGATACGGCAATGTACGAAGCCAAGGATGCCGGGCGCAACACCTACCGCTTCTTCAACGAGCGGATGAACATCGAGGCCTCCGAATACCTGCGCATCAGGAACGGCCTGCGCCGGGCCCTGGAGAACGGCGAGTTCGTGCTGTACTACCAGCCGCAAATCGATCTGGGCAGCGGCGCCGTGATCGGAGCGGAAGCGCTGATCCGCTGGCGCCATCCGGAACTCGGACTGGTGCCGCCGGGGCGCTTCATTCCAATTGCCGAAGACAGCGGCCTGATCGTGCCGATAGGCGAATGGGTGCTGCACGAAGCCTGTTGGCAAGTCGCGGCATGGCAGGCTGCCGGTCTGCCCGATCTAACGGTCGCGGTCAATCTGTCGGCCGTTCAATTCAAGCGCGGCGACGTGGAGCGCACGGTGACCGGCGCGTTGAAGGAATCCGCCATCGATCCGGCCTTCCTCGAACTGGAACTCACCGAGTCCATCCTGATCAAGGATACGGAGAGCGTACTGGCGACGGTGCGACGACTGAAGGCGCTTGGCGTGAAGCTGTCGATCGACGACTTTGGCACCGGCTATTCGAGCCTGTCTTACCTCAAGCGCTTCAATGTCGACAAGCTGAAAATCGACCAGTCCTTCATCCGCGACCTGGCGGTCGACCCGGAAAACGAGGCGATTGTACGGGCAGTGATACAGATGGCGCGCAGTCTGAATCTCAGAACCGTGGCCGAAGGCGTGGAAGCCGAAAACATACTCGATAGTTTGCGTAGCTACGGCTGCGACGAGGCGCAGGGCTACTATTTTGCGCGGCCGCTGCCGGCAGTGGAGTTCGAACGCTACGTAACCGCGCAGCGCGCCGCTGTTTAGGCGGCCGCGTTGCACGGGCGCTTCAGCCTTTGGCGGCTTCCTTCTTCAATTCCATGATGGCCGTGACGGTTTCCTTTGAGGCTACCGCGAAAGGCCCGCCCAGTGCCGACTTGGCGCCAGCTTTGTCGCTACCTTCGACTTTCTTCACCACTTCCGCGGCGCAAAGGTGGAAGTTGGCATGCTTCTTCACCAGGTCCTGGTAATGCGGCGCCGACTTGTACTTGGCGCCGTCGCCGTAGATCCACTTGCCCAGGTCGCAAAGGTTGTCCTTGCAAACCGTTGCGCTGGCAAGCTTTTCGGTGCCGGTGCCGTCGATGAACTGCGTAAGGCGAACTTTCCACTTGATGTGGGCTGCAATGGCGTCGTCGAAATTCATGGTGCATCTCCTCCTACGTTGTACAAAATACGTGACTAGGTTCTGAACCGTCCGACCAGGCTGCTCAGGTTGCGGGCAAGATCGTCGAGATATTGAACCGTTTTTGCGGTTTCTAGGAATTTTATGCTGTTCTCTTCGGTCAGGCGAGCAATGTTCTCTACCTTGTGGGCATTCTCGCTGTTGGACGAAGCCTGCTCCTTGAGCGAAGCAGAAATTTCGGTGACGGCGTCGACCACCTGTCCGACGCCGGTCTTGATTTGATTGATCGCCTCGCCCGCCTGGTTCGCCAGCTTGGAACCTTGGCTGACGCGCGTGACGCCGGCTTCCATGCTCTGGATCGCCATGCGCGTTCCGGTTTGGATCTTCTCGATCATGGCGGTGATTTCCTGCGTCGAGTTGCTGGTGCGCTCGGCAAGTTTCCGTACTTCATCGGCGACGACGGCGAAGCCGCGGCCCTGCTCTCCGGCGCGTGCCGCCTCGATGGCGGCATTCAGCGCCAGGAGGTTGGTCTGGTCGGCGATTTCCTTGATGACGTTGACGATTTGCGAAATCTGGTTCGATTGCAGCCCAAGATCCTGAATGAGCTGCGAGGACTCATTCACCGTCGCGGTAATCTGATCCATTTCTTTGCCCGCGGCGTGGATGACCTCGCTGCCGTGCGTCGAGTGTTCGTTCGACTCGACCGAAACGCGTTGTACATCCTCGGCCTGGCTGGCGAGGCCGTCGAGGGTGTAGGTCATGATCTCGACCTGAGTCGCCATCGAGTAGGCTTCCTGGCTTTGCTGCGTCGAGTTGGCAGCCACGCTGGACGAAATCTCGGCCAGTTCGTGGGCGGTGCTCAGCACCTGGTCGGTGCTTGACTTCACTTCGGTGATGATGCCTTGCAATTTATCCATGAACAAATTGAAGGCAACGGCGACATGCCCGATTTCGTCCCGGCATCTCACCTCCAGCCGGCTCGTCAGATCGCCCTCTCCCTTGGCGATACTGTTCAGTTCCGCGGCGATGTTGCCCAGCGGCCGGGTAACGACATTGCGGACGAAGAAATAGTTGAATCCAAGCAAGGCAAAGGCTACCAGCGTGGCCAAAGCGATCGACTTGAGGGTGTGATAAATGAATGCCTCATTGACCCGTCCGAGGGGAACTTTCATGCTCACGACGCCAAGCATGGTGCCGTCGGGAACCAGGTGACACTGCAAGCAGTTCTTCCCAAGATAATTCGCCTTGCCGATGACCGGCCGCGCTATTTGAAGATACTCGCCATTGGCGTCCGACTGGACTTCCGAAACCTCGATCCCCGTAGCGAGAACCTTTTTTTCAAAATCGTTCGGTTGCGATTCGGTTGCGATACCCGGGCCAAACAGCTTGATGACCGCATCCGCCCGTATCACGCGCAGATCGCTGATGGTGGGCAGTTGCTTGATCTGGTCGAGCAACACATCCCGCTGCGCCACCGTCCCGGTCAGCATCATGCTGGTAAGACCGATCAGCGTTGCTTCGTGTATTGATGCCGAACTCGATTTGGCCTGATCGATCGCTTCCTGGCGGCTGACATAGCCTTGCCAAATGATCAGGGTAGGCCAGGATATCAAGAGCAGAAGCCAGATAGAGATGGTCAGCTTTATCCACACCTTCAGATCAGCTATACGCTCAATGATGCCAGCCATCTTACCCCCTCGTTTTTATAGGCGCGCCTACTGCACTTTCGACATACTGTTATCCCTTGGAAACCATATATTACCCCCCTTTGCGAATTTGCTGATGGAAACGAAAAACCGGTAAATTACGTCAGCCCTGCGAGGCGTAGAATCCGATTCGACTATCTCAAGTCGCGACCGCCGACATAAGGGACGCGACCATGAGGGGCGCCATGACGTATTCAGCATAAGGGGAGAAAAATGACGAGATATGAGACCTCCGCCATCCGCGCCGTTGCGCTCGTCGGGCATGGCGGTGCCGGCAAGACCACCCTGGCCGAGGCCCTGCTGCACAAGGCGGGAGCGATCCAGGCCAAAGGCAGCGTCGAAAAGGGCAACACCGTCTGCGATTTCGACGCACAGGAAAAAGCCGCTGCGCATTCGCTCAATTCCGCCCTCGTCAATTTTGCCTGGGAGGACATGCACGTCCATCTCGTCGATACGCCGGGGTATCCCGATTTTGCCGGCCAGGCGATTTCGGCGCTGGCCGGCGTCGATACGGCGCTCATCGTCATCAACGCCCAGACCGGCGTCGAACTGATGACCGAGCGCATGATGAAATGGGCCAAGGATCGCGGCCTGTGCCGCATGATCCTCATCAACAAGATCGACGCCGATAACGTCGACCTGGCCGGGCTGGTTGCGGACATCCGCGAACGCTTCGGCAAGGAATGCATGTTCCTCGATCTGCCTATCCTCGATCGTCACGATGTCGTCGAGGTCTTGACGCACGCCGCCGACCCGGATGGCGCAACGAGCGACATCGACAGCGTCGCCCACGCCCATCGCGAGCTGATTGACCAGATCGTCGAGGAAGACGAAGACCTGATGGCGCGCTACCTCGAAGAGGGCACGGACCCGACATCGGACGAGTTGCACGCCGCATTCGAGAAGGCGATGCGCTCGGGCCACCTGATCCCCATCCTGTTCGTCTCCGCCCGTACCGGCGCCGGCATCGACGAATTGTTGCATGTGCTGGCGAAACTCGCGCCCAACCCCGCCGAGGGCAATCCGCCGCCCTTCTATCGCGGCGAGCCGGGCGACGCGACGGAACCCTTCGACCGCTTCCCCGATCCGGCCAGGCATGTACTGGCGCACGTCTTCAAAATGGTCGCCGATCCCTATATGGGCCGCGTCGGCATTTTCCGCGTCCATCAGGGCACCATGCGCCGCGATTCCCAACTCTTTGTCGGGGACGGAAAACGCCCCTTCAAGGTCGGCCATTTGTACCAGGTGCAGGGCAAGGACTACGTCGAGGTCGACGAGTTGCTGCCGGGCGATCTCGGCGCCATCGCCAAGGTCGAGGAGATCGAGTTCGACGCCGTGCTGCACGATAGCCACGACGAGGACCACATCCATCTCAAGCCGCTGGAGTTTCCGCTGCCGATGCAGGGCCTCGCCGTCGAGACCCGGCGCAAGGGCGACGAGCAGCGCCTGTTCGACATTCTGCACAAGCTGGAACTCGAAGACCCCTGTTTCAGGATGGAGCGCCATCCCACCACCCACGAGACCGTGATTCGCGGCCTGGGCGAAATGCATCTGCGCTACAAGCTCGAAAAAATGGCCAGCCAGTTCAAGATGGAACTCGATACCAAGCCGCCGCGCGTTCCCTATTGCGAGACGGTGACGGCGAAGGCCGAAGGCCATTGCCGCCACAAGAAGCAAAGCGGCGGCGCCGGCCAGTTCGGCGAGGTGTATCTGAAGATCGAGCCCTTGGAGCGCGGTACCGGTTTCGAGTTTGTCGACTCGGTCAGGGGCGGCGTCATCCCCGGCGTTTTCATGCCCGCGGTGGAGAAGGGCGTGCGCCAGGCGCTGGCCGACGGCGTGGTCGCCGGCTATCCGGTCGAGGACTTGCGCGTCATCGTCTATGACGGCAAGACTCACCCCGTGGACGGCAAGGAAGTGGCCTTCGTCACCGCCGGCCGCAAAGCCACCATTGCCGCAATCCAGGCCGCCGCGCCTATCCTGCTTGAACCCATCGTCAGCATCGAAGTCGTCGCCCCCGAGGCCAATGTCGGCGATCTGGCCGGCGATCTTTCCGGACGTCGCGGCCACGTTACCGGCACCACCCCGCGCGGCCACGGCAACATGGCGATTGCCGGCGAAGTGCCGCTGGCCGAGATTGGCGACTATGCCTCGCGCCTGAAGTCGCTGACCGGCGGACAAGCCAGCTACAGCATGGAGTTCGCCCGCTATGCGCCGATGCCGCCGCAGATGCAGCAGAAGCTGGCGGGGCAATTCAAGATCGCGGAAGAAGACGAATAGCGGCCTTGCCCCTTGCGGCCGGCGTGCCGGCCGCTTAGGTCAAGCCAGCCGAATCTCGAAGCAGGCACCGTTTTCCAGGGAGCTGACGCCTATCTCGCCGCCGTGCGCGCGGATGATGGAGCGGGTGATGGCCAGCCCCAAGCCGGCACCTTCCCCGCCGCCTTGGTGCGACGGATCGGCGCGATAAAAACGATCGAATATCCGCGCCAGGTGTTCCGGCGGTATCGGCTCGCCGGAATTCTCGATCGCCAGATTCGTGCCGGCGCCGCTGGCTTCGATACGAACGCGAATGCTGCCGCCCGCCGGCGTGTGGCGAATGGCGTTGGAGATCAGATTGGCCAGCGCCCGGCGCAGCATAAGTTTGTCGCCGGATACCTGCCCGGCGCCGGTCAGCGACAAGCTCAACGCCTTTTCCTCGGCGAGCGCATCAAAGAAATCGAATAGTTTGCGCACCTCCGCCGCCAGATCGACCGGCTCGCGATTCGGCACGATCATCCCGTTGTCGGCCTGCGCCAGGAACAGCATGTCACCGATCATGCGCGCCAGGCGTCCGTACTCCTCGTTATTCGAGGCCAGCACCTCGCGGTACTCTTCGACGCTGCGTATCCGGGTCAACGCCACCTGGGTTTCCGTCATCAGGTTGCTGATCGGCGTGCGCAGTTCATGAGCCAGATCGGACGAGAAATCCTTCAGCCTCTGAAACGAATCTTCGAGACGGGCGAGCATCTCATTCAGGGTTTCCGCGAGTTCGGCCAGCTCGGCGGGAACCGCATCGACCGCGAGACGAAAGTCGAGCCGGCTTGCCGTGACGCCAGCGGCGCCCTGACGGATGGCATGCAAGGGTTCCAGACCACGCCTGACCGCGGCCCAGCCGAGAAAGCCGGCAAGGAGCGCGGCGATCGCGACGAACAACCAAAGCGTCGTCTGAAACGAGGCCATGAAATGTTCGTGGTGGGCGATGTCGACGGCAACCGCCACCAGCAGCGGCGGCAAGCCGGAGATGCCCGTCGGCACCAGGGCGACGATGCCGCGTTGCGGCTTCGTGCCCTGCGGGCCGTCTTGCTGCCAGACCTGCGGCTGCGGCGGACTCCTGATGCCGCCGCGTTCGAGCATGGCGGCTGGGAAGTGGGCATCGTCGGTGGCAAACAGCGTTCGTTGATCCGGCCGGCGCACCACGATGGCAAGGCCGTGGTGGCCGACCAGCGCGTCGCCCAGTTGTGCCGGCAGCGCATCGAGCTCGGCGGGCGTTTGCACCTTTTCCAGCAGGTGGCCGGCCAGATGCAGCTTGCCGGTCATCAACTCCATGTCCTGTTCGACAAAATGTTGCTCGACCGCATTGCCGATCAGCAGCCCCAGCGTCAGCAGCACCGCCGTCGACACGGCGGCGAACAGCAAGGTCAAGCGTAAGGTGATTGACTGGCGGTGGCGCCTCATCCGGGGTCGTCCTCCAGCACGTAGCCCATGCCACGCACCGTGCGAATGAGTTTCGGCTCGAAGCCGTCGTCCATTTTGGCGCGTAGCCGACGTACCGCCACTTCGATGACATTGGTGTCGCTGTCGAAGTTCATGTCCCATATCTGGGAGGCGATCAGCGAGCGCGGCAACACTTCGCCGCGATGCCGTAGCAACAGTTCCAACAGCGCGAATTCCTTGGCGGTGAGGTCGATACGCTGACCGCCGCGGGTCACCCGGCGGCGCAGCAGATCAAGCTCCAGGTCCGCCACTCGCATCAGTTCCGACTCCGGCTTGCGGATTCCGCGCCGCAGCAGCGAACGTACGCGGGCGAGCAGTTCGGCGAAGGCGAAGGGCTTGACCAAGTAGTCGTCGGCGCCAAGTTCCAGCCCCTTGACGCGGTCCTCGACCTGGTCGCGGGCGGTGAGGAACAGCACCGGCATCTCGCGACCGGCGCGACGCAGGCCGGCCAGCACCTGCCAGCCATCCAGCTTCGGCAGCATGACGTCGAGGATCGCCAGGTCGTAATCGCCGGTCTCGCCCAAATGCAGGCCGTCCACGCCGTCGCGGGCGAGATCAACGGAAAAACCGGCCTCGACCAGACCCTGCTTGAGGTAGTCACCCGTTTTCGGCTCGTCTTCGACCACCAGAATTTTCATCACCTATCCCGCTCATACCCACGCCGCAATTGTGCGCTTGCCGGTTCGCTCTCCGGCGGAGATTACCGAAATGTAATCCAGGCGTCAGCCTCCGGTCGGGAAGCGGTTTGCAGAATGCTCTGATCCCGCCGCCAAAGGAAATTCTGTCATGAATCGCCTGCACGGACAGATACTCGTCTGCGCCGCCAGCCTGCTCTTTGGCTTGCCGGGGAGCGCCGCCGATACCGCCGCGCGTTCAGGCCTGGCCCTGGCGCTGGAGCGGGCCTGGCGGCTGCATCCCCAAGCGGCGGCGCTCGATGCGCGCGCCGCAGAGGCCAGCGCGAATCGCGACGTCGCCGCCAGCCTGACGCCGGAACCAAGTTCCGTCAGCATCGGCAGCCGCAACGACCGCCTCAACCGCAATCTGGGCCAGCAGGAGTATGAAGTCGAGCTGGCGGCGCCCTTGTGGCTGCCGGGACAAAAGGCGGCGCGCGCGGCCGAAGCTGAAAGCCGGGTCGACGAAGCGAGCGCTAAGCGTGCCGCCCTGCGCGTGGAGCTGGCCGGCGAGCTGCGCGATGCCTGGTGGGCTCTCGCCGCGGCGCGCAATGCCGAAGCTCTGGCGGCCCGTCGCCTCGATACCGCTCGCGCGCTGGAAGCCGATGTGCGGCGTCGCTATCGGGTCGGCGAACTATCCCGCATCGACGCCAATCTGGCGCAGACCGAAGTGCATGCCGCGGGCGCTGAATTGATCGAGGCCGAGGCAACGCGGCTCCAGGCGGAACAGGCGTTGCGTACCCTCACCGGCACGGCCGCGCCGCCGGACATGAGTGAAGAAACGCCGACGACGCGGCGAACGCCTGGCGACACCCTGGGCACGCCCGAAACCCATCCCTTGCTCGCCGCCGCCGCCGCCGCCACGCGCAGCGCCCGTGCCAGGGTAAAGGTCGCCGACGAATCGCAACGCGCGGCGCCGGAACTGGCATTGCGCATGGTGCGCGAGCGCGGAGTCTTTGCCGATCCCTACTCAAACAGTCTCGGCATACGGCTGAAAATTCCGTTTTCCTCGGGCGCGCAGGTCCGCCGCGACACTTCGGCGGCACAGGCCGAAGCCGATCAGGCCGACGCCGAAATGATGCGGACCCAGACCCGCGTCCGGCTTGAGGCTGAGCGTGCGCAGCGCGCCTTGCAGGCGTCGGAACAACAGTTCGTCATGGCGCGGGAGCGCCGCGAACTTTCCGCCGAGAATCTGCGTCTCGCCGAGAAGGCATTTTCGCTCGGCGAATCCGACCTGGCGACGCTGCTGCGCATCCGCGCTGCCGCCTTTGACGCCGAAGCCTTTCACGACCGCCAGCGTGTCGCCCGTGCCGCCGCCATATCGCGTTTGAATCAAGCCTTGGGAGTATTGCCGTGAGACGGATAGTTGCGATCGTTTTGTCTGCCGTGGCGCTTTCAGCCTTCGGCCACGGCGGAGAGGATCATGACGCGCCACCGCCGCCGGTCAGCCAGGGCGTGGTGCCGCGTGCGCTGGCCGCCACCGAGGAGTTCGAAGTGGTTGCCGCTCTCGAAGGCAAGCAACTGGTGATCTATGTCGATCGCTTCGCCAGCAACGAGCCGGTGGTGAATGCCAAGGTGGAGATCGAGGGTGGAGGGCTGAAGGGACTTGCCATGGAGGCCGCACCCGGCACCTATGTGATGGGCGTTGAGGGAGCCATGCCGCCAGCCAGGCATGCCTTGACGATCAGCATCGAGGCCGGCGACACCGCCGACCTGCTTGCCGCAACGTTGGACACATCGCTCCCGGTGGTCGCTGCCGATCATGTGCGCAACTGGGGCGGGCAGGTCGTCTGGAGCATTGCCGTCCTGCTGTTACTCGTAAGTGGCGCCTTGCTGATCGCGCGGCGCAACAGGAAAAACGCCAAGGAAATCTGAAAATGAAAGTATTGAACCTCCGGTTCCTCGTCGCCGCGACATCGCTGGCATTCGTCGCGAACAGCGCACTGGCGGATGGCAGCCTGTTCGTCCCCAAGTCCGTGCAGCGCCAGCTCGGGATCCGCACCCAGCCGGCCCGGCTCGGCGATCTCGCGGCGACCGTCGAACTCAACGGCAAGATCATTCCCGACCCCAATACGAGCGGCCGGGTCCAGGCGGCGTTTGCCGGCACGGTCATGCCGGGACCCAAAGGCATGCCGGTGACGGGACGAAGAGTCGTCAAAGGCGAGGTGCTGGCCTATTTGCGCCCTGTCAGCGGCGCCATCGAACGCGGCAACCAGAAGTCGCAACTGGCCGAACTGGAGGCCCAACTGGCGATTGCCGATGGACGCGTCAGGCGCCTTGAGCAACTTGAAGGCGCGGTACCGCAAAAGGAAATTGAAGCGGCACGGATCGAACACGGGGCGCTGCAAAGGCGCCGCGCCTTTGTCAGCGCCAGCATCGACTCCGCCGAGCCGCTGCTGGCAACGGCGACAGGCGTGATCAGCGCCTCGCACCATCTGGTCGCCGGGCAGATCGTCGACGCCAGGGAGGTTCTTTTCGAGATCGTCGACCCCGACCACCTAGCCGTGGAGGCGCTCGCCTACGACGCCAGCATTGCGGCAACACTGATATCCGCCAGCGCGCTGGCTGAACAAACCGCACTGGAACTCAAGTTTGTCGGCGGAGGCAGGCAACTGCGAGAGCAGGCGTTGCCCTTGTTGTTCCGCATTGTCGGGGCCAACTCACTGGTTGCCGTCGGTCAGCCGGTCAAAGTCATTGTGCGCACCGCGCGCGAGATCAAGGGCGCGGCCGTGCCACGCTCGGCGCTGACAAAAACCGGCGCCGGCGAGACGGCGGTGTGGGTGCACACGGAGGCCGAGCGCTTCGTCGTCCGCCGCGTCCGCCATCAGGCGCTGGACGCCAGCAACGTCGCCATCGCCGACGGCCTGCACGAGGGCGACCGGGTAGTCATCGACGGCGCCGGCCTGCTGTCGCAGGTACGCTGAGATGTTTGATTCCATCATCCACACCGCCCTCAAGCAGCGACTGCTTGTCCTCGGCATTTCGTTGCTGCTGGTCATTTACGGCGCGCTCACGCTGCGACAGATGCCGGTCGACGTATTTCCCGACCTCAACAAACCCACCGTGACGCTGATGACCGAGGCCGGCGGCATGGCGCCGGAAGAGGTCGAGCAACTGGTGAGCTTCCCGATCGAGTCCGGCATGAACGGCATGCCCGGCGTAACGCGCGTGCGCTCGGTATCCGGCATCGGCTTGTCGATCATCTATGTCGAATTCGAATGGGGTTCCGATATCTATCGCAACCGGCAGCAAATCGCCGAGCGCCTCAACCTGGTGCGCGAACAGCTGCCGCCGGGCATCGTGCCGCAACTCGGGCCGATCTCCTCGATCATGGGCGAGATCCTGCTGATCGCGCTTCCCGCCGACCCGGCCAAGGTCAGTCCAATGGTGGTGCGAGAGTATGCCGACTGGGTCATGCGGCCGCGTCTCCTCACCATCCCCGGCGTCGCCCAAGTGATTCCCATCGGCGGCGAAGTGCGCCAGTACCGCGTCGAGATCAAGCCCGCCCAGCTTCAGGCGCTGGGCATCGAGCGCGAGAAACTGGAAGCCGCGCTACGCGATTTCGGCGCCAACACCAGCGGCGGCTTTCTCGAAGCGCAGGGCCGCGAATACCTGATCCGCCAGATCGGCCGCAGCTCCGCTATCTCCGACTTGCAGAACCTGGTGGTGACCGTGAAGAACGGCCAGCCGATACTGCTCAAGCAACTCGCCGAGGTCAAGCTGGCGCCGGCCATCAAGCGCGGCGACGGCAGCTACCGGGGCAAGCCGGCCGTGATCCTGTCGGTGCAGAAGCAACCGGCGGCCGATAGCGTGACCCTGACCCGCGAGGTGGAGAAGGCCATCGCCGAACTGGGCAAGAGCCTGCCCAAGGGCATTCAAGCGCCGTCCTTCCTCTTCAAGCAGGCCGACTTCATCGAGCATTCAGTCAGCAATGTCAAAGAAGCGCTGCGCGACGGCGCGATCCTGGTCGCAGTGATCCTCTTTCTGTTCCTGCTCAATGTGCGCACCACGATCATTTCGCTGATGGCGATTCCGGTGTCGCTCTTGGCGACCGCCCTGGTCTTCCACTACTTCGGGCTGTCGATCAACACCATGACGCTGGGCGGACTGGCGATTGCCATCGGCGAACTGGTGGACGATGCCGTGGTCGGTGTCGAGAACGTGCTGCGGCGCCTCAAGCTCAACCGTTCGACGGCGACGCCGCGTCCGCTAACCGAGGTCATCGCCGCGGCCACGCTGGAAGTGCGTTCGGCCATCGTCTATGCCACGGTGATCATCGTGCTGGTGTTCGTGCCGCTGTTCGTCCTGCCCGGCATCGAGGGACGCCTGTTCACACCGCTGGGCGTGGCCTACATCGTTTCGATTCTCGCCAGCATGATCGTCTCGGTCACGCTGACGCCGGTGATGGCCTACTACCTCCTGCCGCGGATGAAGCAACTACATTCTGGCGACAGCCCTCTGGTGGCCTGGCTCAAGCGCTGGGATGCCAAGCTGCTGCATTGGTCCTTCAGCCATGCCCGTGGCCTGCTGGCCGGCGCTCTTGCGCTGGTGGTGGTCGTGGCGGCGAGCGTGCCCTTCTTCCCGCGCTCCTTCCTGCCGCCTTTCAACGAAGGCACGCTGACGGTGAATGTATTGCTCAACCCTGGCACTTCGCTGGCCGAATCCAACCGCATCGGCACGCTGGCGGAGCAAATGGTGGCGCAGGTGGCCGAGGTGACGAAGGTCGGCCGCCGCACCGGCCGCGCCGAACTCGACGAACATGCCGAGGGCGTGCATTACACGGAAATGGATGTGGACCTCAAGGCCTCCGACCGCAGCCGCGAGGAGATCATCGCCGACATCCGCCAACGTTTGGCCTCCCTGCCGGCGGCCTCCAATGTCGGCCAGCCGATCTCGCATCGTCTCGACCATCTGCTGTCCGGCGTGCGCGCCCAGATCGCGCTGAAAATCTATGGCGACGACCTCGACACGCTGCGCGGTCTGGCGGCCGACATGCGCGGCCGCCTGGCGAAAATTCCCGGCGTGACCGATTTGCAGATCGAGAAACAGGTGCTGATTCCGCAGATCAAGATTCGTCTCGATTACGAACAGGCCGCCCGCTACGGCGTCGCTCCCGGCAACCTGCTGCGCAGCCTGGAGCAGATGATCGAGGGCGAGCGCATCACCCAGATCGTCGAGGGCAATCGCCGCTTCGATCTGCTGGTGCGCCTGCCGGAAAGTGCGCGCAGCCCGCAGGCGCTGGCCGATCTGTTGATCGAGACGCCGACCGGCCATGTGCCCTTGTCGCGCGTCGCCAGCGTCGAGGAAAGCGACGGCCCCAATCAGGTCAGCCGCGAGAATTCACGCCGGCGCATCGTGCTCTCGGCCAACACCAACGGCCGCGACATGTCGAAGGTAATCGCCGACATCCGCGCCGAACTGGCCGCCAAACCGTTGCCGGAAGGCTACTTCACCGCGCTCGAAGGACAGTTCCAGGCGCAGGAGCAGGCGGCGCGACTGATTGCGCTGCTCGCCGTCGTCTCGCTGACCATGATTTTTATGGTGCTCTACAGCCGCTACCGCGCGGCGGCCCTGACTTTCATCATCATGGGCAACATCCCCCTGGCCCTGGTCGGCAGCGTGATCGCGCTTTGGATTTCGGGCCAGCCGCTGTCGGTCGCAGCCCTGGTCGGCTTCATCACCTTGACCGGCATCGCCACCCGTAACGGCATCCTCAAGATCAGCCACTACATCAACCTGTGCGCCTTCGAGGGCGAGACCTTCGGCCAGCACATGATCGTGCGCGGCTCGCTCGAACGCCTGACGCCGGTGCTGATGACCGCGCTGGTGGCCGCCTTCGCGCTGCTGCCGCTCCTGCTCTCGGCCGACGCGCCGGGCAAGGAAGTGCTGCACCCGGTGGCGGTGGTGATCTTCGGCGGGCTCATCAGTTCGACGCTGCTCGACACCTTGCTCACCCCGCTGATGTTCTGGCTGTGGGGCAAGCCGGCCCTGGAACGCCTGCTTGCCGCCAGTGAGAGCGAAAGTTTCTAAGCGCGGCCCCGCCACAACCCAGGAGTTTCCAATGAAGCGCATGCATTCCCTGATCTTCGCCGCAACCACCGGCATACTGACGCTTGCCAGTTCCCCCTTGTTCGCGCATGGCGACGAATCCCACGACGCGCAGAAGGCCCCCAACGGCGGCCAGTTGAGCAAAGCCGGTGTCTATCACTTCGAACTGGTGGTGGCGCAAGACGGCAAGGAGACGAAGGACAACCCGGTCGTCGTCTTTGTCACCGACCATGCCGGAGGCAGGATTCCGACCGCTGGCGCCAGCGGAACCGCAACCCTCCTTGCCGGCAAGGCCAAGAGCGCGGTTACGCTGACCCCGGACGGCGACAACCGCATGAAGGGCGTCGCCAAATACGCCGCGACGCCGGATATGAAGGTCGTGGTGTCGATCACGCTGCCCGGCAAGGCAACCGAACAGGCGCGCTTCACTCCGATTGGCCGGTAAGTTGAAACGCTGTCCCGCCAGCGCCGACTTCCCAGCCGGTGACGACGGTAGCGATCAATAAACCGCGTCATGGTCGCCTACATTCACCGGGATGATTTGTTGATCCTGTATCAGCAGTTCCAGGGTGATTCGGTAGGACAGATTGATCGACACCGAATGTAGGCCTTCGTGTTTGCCATGCAATGGATGCAGGCGCAGCGAGGGATGGGCGGGGTTGGCTTCCAGCAGCTGCAAGGTCTTCAGATAATGCTGGCGCAGATCGGGATGGCGCTTGAGAAACCGCGCCGCGCGGCGGTTGTATTGATCGGTAAAGACCAGCACATACTTGGCATTCGGCATGTCGTGCAGAGCGGCTTACAGTTTGGCTACACGTTTCAGATGAGCGGCGGGCGACTCCTTCACCGCGCGGCCGGCCTTCAGGTCAGCGCGTGTTTCCGCCAGTGCGGCATCCAGCTCGCATTCGCGCAGATAGTGGTAGTGGGCCAGCTCCATCACCACGAATTTATCCTTGCCGCGCACCGAGACAATGGCTTCCGGCGCGTCGCTCAGGGCGAGTTCGATGGCCGAGATGCCTTTGGTTTTTAGATCGTTGGCGCTGATGTTGGACATGAGAGGCTCCTGAATAATGGCTTATTCGTGCGCCCAATAGTACTGTTGATCATTCGATTAAGCAAGCGATCAGCGCGATGCGGCGTTATTGGATGAGGTCAATGGCGCGTTGGGCTTCGGCGGTGAGGGTGTCGAACTGGGTGGTTTGAGTTACGAGGAAAACAACGATGATCTTCGCCCACCGCACCGCCCTGTTGCTGGCGCCGCACCGTGAACTTGGGGTTGGCGGAACCTGACAGAAATGTAATCCGCAAGTCATGTTGGCGATGGTAGCCTGCGCTTAGGCTACGTCTTGTCCACTGCATTCGGATAATCACGATTCTCTCGCCATCAATTTTTGGAGAAATTGCCATGAAACTTAAATCCCTGCTTCTGACGAGTTTGTTTGCCGCCATTGCCGCCTTTTCCCTGGGCGCACAGGCCGCCACGGATGCGGACAAAGCCGCTGAAGCCAAGACCCCCTCCGCCGGCATGCCGGCTGACATGAAAATGAAGCCGGAAGACAAAGCCGCTGTTCCGCAAAAGTCGCCGGGCGCAAAAGCGGGTAAGTCGGACCCGACCACGGACAAGAAGAAGCACTTGCATCCTCGCGACGGCAAGTAACGACAATTACGAGGCCCCGTGTTGGGGCCTCGGCATTTCAACGACAAACCACGAAAGAGGTTTCTGCCATGATCCGCTATGCCCTTCTCATTGCCGGCGCAGTGTTTGCGCTTCCCTTCGCAGCGACCGCCGAAGAGCGCAGTGCGCACCAACACCCGATGCAGATGCCGGCTGCGAAGGGCGAAGTCGGCCTGACCGATGGCACGGTGAGAAAAGTCGATAAGGCGGCCGGCGAGGTGGTCATCGCCCACGGCCCGCTTGACAACATCGGCATGTCGGCGATGACCATGGCTTTTCGCGTCAAGGATGCGAAATGGCTGACACAGATGAAGCCGGGCGACCGCATCCGCTTCGTCGCCGACTTCGTTAAGGGCGACCTCACCGTGGTTCGGTATGAAGCGGCACGTTAACGTGCGGAGTACCATGCCGAATGCGGCTTTACCGGCCGTGCGAACAGGGAGGGGGGCATGAAACAGACGAGGCCGCTGCTGGCGATCATTTTGTCCATGGCCGCCATTCTCGCGGCACTACCGGCAAGTGCGCAACTTCCGCCCGGCGCCGGTCTGGATGAGTTGCTCGCTTACGCCCGCGAGCGCAGCCCCGAGTTTGCCGCGCAACGCCTGGAGGCTGCGGCTGCCGCCGAACGTGTAATGCCGGCCGGCGCCCTGCCCGACCCGGTGCTGCGCATGGAACTGGAGAACGTCACCAACTTCGACTCCGATGCCAGCCCGAATCTGCTGCCCAGCCGCGTCGGCGGCGCCAAGTACACTCTGATTCAGTCCGTGCCGTTCTGGGGCAAGCGCGATCTCAAGCGCGAGGCGGCACAGGCCGCGGCCGACGAGGCGCAGGGTCGTGTCGCCGGCAACTGGGCCGAGATTGCGGCGAAGATCAAGGGCGCCTATGCGCAGTATTACCTGACCACCCGCTCGCAGCAGTACGCGCGCGACGTGCTCGGCCTCGTCGAACACTTGTCCGGCGTTGCCCGCAGCCGCTATGCCGGCGGTCTGGTGCCACAGCAGGATGCGATTCGCGCTGAGGTGGAGGGCACGGCGATGAAAAGCGAACTCATCGCCATGGAAACCGAACAGCATCACGCCATGATCCGCATCAACGCGCTGCTGGCAAGGCCGGCGACAGCGCCGCTGGCCCAGCCGCGGCAACTGCGCCCGCTGCCGGCGGCGGTGCGTCTCGACATCGTCACGCTCGAACAGCGGGTGCGCGAGAAGAATCCGCAGCTCTTCGCCGAGGACGCGCGCATCCGCGGCGCCGAGAAGAACCGCGACCTCGCCTACCGCAACCGTTATCCCGACTTCAATCTCGGCATCGCCCCGATTCAGACGCGCAACCGCGTCAACGAATGGGGGCTGATGGTCGAGATGAATATCCCGCTGCAACAGGAAAGCCGCCGCAGCCAGGAACGCGAAGCCGAGAAAATGCTCGACGCCGCGCGCGCGCGCAAGGAGTCGGCGGCCAATCTCGTCCTCTCCGAACTCTCGGAAAATCTCGCCGCGCTCGAAACGGCACGCCGCGTCGAAAGCCTGACGGCGACGAGCCTGCTGCCGCAGGCGGAACTCACTTTCCAGGCCGCGCTCGCCGGCTATGAAACCGGCAAGGTGGATTTCGCCACCGTGCTCGACGCCCAGCGCCAGATTCGCAAAGCCAGGCTGGACGTCGTGAAGAGCCAGGTCGAACAACAATTGCGCCTGGCCGACATCGAAAGACTACTCGGGGAAGACCTATGAAACAGGGCATGCGATTCGCTGCCGCGCTGGTCGTGGCGGCACTGGGAACAGGCGGCGGCTACTGGGTCGGATTGCACAACGGCGCCGACGCGCCAAGCGCCACCTCGGCCGCACCGGCGGCGGCACCGGCCAGCGCCAAGAAGGAGCGCAAGCTGCTCTACTACCGCAACCCGATGGGCTTGCCGGACACCTCGCCGACGCCGAAGAAAGACCCGATGGGCATGGACTACATCGCCGTCTTCGAAGGCGAGCCGGACGACGAACCCGCGTCCGCCAACCAGATCAGGATCAGCACCGAGAAAGTGCAGAAACTCGGCGTCCGTGTCGAAGCCGCGAGCCTGCGCGCTCTCGACAAGATCGTGCGCGCCGCCGGCCGCATCGAACCCGACGAACGCCGTCTCTATACCATCGCGCCCAAGTTCGAGGGCTATGTCGAACGCCTGTACGTCAATGCCACCGGCCAGCCGGTGGGCAAGGGGCAGCCACTGTTCGAGGTCTATAGCCCTGAACTCGTTTCCGCCCAGCGCGAATACGCCATCGCTGCGCAAGGCGTCGAGTCGCTCAAGGCAGCGGGTGGCGAAGCGCAAGCCGGCATGAGGCAGATTGCCGACGCGAGCCTGACGCGGCTGAAGAACTGGGACATCTCGGCAGAGCAGATCAAGGCGCTGACCCAGTCTGGTGCGACCAAGCGCACCCTGACGTTCCGCTCGCCGGCCGCCGGCATCGTCACCGAGAAGAAGGCCATCCAGGGCATGCGCTTCATGCCGGGCGAAGCGCTCTACCAGGTGGCCGACTTGTCCGCCGTCTGGGTCGTCGCCGACGTCTTCGAGCAGGACATCGGGCTGGTGAAGTCCGGCGCCAGAGCCAAGGTGACGATCAATGCCTACCCCGACAAGGTCTTCGCAGGCAACATCACCTATGTCTATCCGACGCTGACCGCCGAAACGCGCACCGTCCCGGTTCGCATCGAACTCGCCAACCCCGGACAACTGCTGAAACCCGGCATGTTCGCGCAAGTGGAACTTGCCGTCGGTGCCAGGAACAAGGTCGTCACGGTGCCCAACTCGGCCGTCATCGACAGCGGCACGCGCCGCATTGTTCTGATCCAGGCCGGCGAAGGCCGTTTCGAGCCGCGCACGGTCAAGCTCGGCGCGCGCAGCGACGAATACGTCGAGGTGACGGAAGGCGTAAAGGAGGGCGAGCCCGTCGTGGTCGCCGCCAATTTCCTCATCGATGCCGAGAGCAACCTGAAGGCCGCCATCGGCGGCTTCGGCCACGACGCTCCCGCTGCCGTCAAACCGGCCACGGTGGATCATCGCGCCGAGGGTAAGCTCGAAGCCATTGACGTCAAGGAAGGGACGGTCACCATCACGCATGGCCCGATTGCCAGCCTGAAGTGGCCGAGCATGAAAATGGATTTTGCGCTGGCAAATGCCGGCTTGATCGGCACGCTCAAACCCGGCGCGACGATTGAATTCACCTTCATCGAACGCAATCCCGGCGAGTGGGTGATCGTCAAGCTCGAAGGCACGGGCGCGTCGCGCCCCGCGGCGCATTCCGGGCATTAGGCGCACCATGCTGACCCAAATCATCGACTGGTCGGGCCGGAACCGTTTTCTCGTCCTGCTCGCCACCCTGTTCGTCACTATCGGCGGCATCGTCGCCGTCCTCAAGACACCCATCGACGCCCTGCCCGATCTCTCGGACGTGCAGGTCATCGTCTACACCGAATACCCCGGCCAGGCGCCGCAGGTGGTGGAAGACCAGGTCACTTATCCGCTCACCACGGCCATGCTCTCGGTGCCGAAATCCAAGGTGGTGCGCGGCTTTTCGTTCTTCGGCGCCTCCTTCGTCTACATCATTTTCGAGGACGGCACCGACATCTACTGGGCGCGTTCGCGCGTGCTCGAATACCTCAACTTCGCCGCCGGCCGCATGCCCAAGGGCATCACGCCGCAGATCGGCCCCGACGCCACCGGCGTTGGCTGGGTCTTCCAGTACGCGCTGCTCGCCAAGGACAAGACGCTGGCCGAACTGCGCACGCTGCAGGACTGGTATGTGCGCTACCAACTGACCAAGGCGCACGGCGTCGCCGAAGTGGCGAGCATCGGCGGCTTCGTGCAAACCTACCAGGTGACGGTCGACCCGGCCGCGCTTCGCGCTTACGGCGTGCCGCTGACGAAGGTCACGCAGGTGATACGCGATTCCAACCGCGACGTCGGCGGCCGCGTCATCGAAATGGCCGAAACCGAATACATGATCCGCGGCAAAGGCTACCTGCGCGGCCTGCACGACATCGAAATGCTGGTCGTAAAAAGCGGCAAGGGCACGCCGGTGCTGATCCGCGACGTCGCCCGCGTCGAGCTGGCGCCGGACGAACGGCGCGGCTTGACTGAACTCAACGGCGAAGGCGAAGTCGTGTCGGGCATTGCCATGGCGCGCTACGGCCAGAATGCGCTGGAAGTGATTCACAACCTCAAGGAAAAGATAGGCGAAATCTCCTCCGGCCTGCCCGAAGGCGTCAGCATCGTCACGGTCTATGATCGTTCCGAGTTGATCCACCGCGCCATCGACACCCTGAAGCGCACGCTGACCGAGGAGTCGATCATCGTCGCCCTGGTCTGCTTCGTCTTCCTGCTCCACGCGCGCAGCGCCCTGGTCGCCATCCTGATGCTGCCGGTCGGCGTGCTGATCGCCTTTTCCGCCATGCATCTGCTGGGCATGAGTTCCAACCTGATGAGTTTGGGCGGCATCGCCATTGCCATCGGCGCCATGATCGACGCCGCCATCGTCATGATCGAGAACGCGCACAAGCATCTGGAGCGGCTGCCGGCGAACCATACCGACAGCGAGCGCACCGAGGCCATGCTCGCGGCGTGCAAGGAAGTCGGGCCGGCGCTGTTCTTCTCGCTGCTGATCATCACCGTCTCTTTCCTGCCGGTGTTCAGCCTCGAAGGCCAGGAGGGGCGACTGTTCTCGCCGCTCGCCTACACCAAGACGTTTTCGATGGCCGGCGCCGCACTGCTCTCGGTGACCCTGGTGCCCGTGCTGATGCTGCTGTTCATCCGCGGCAAGATCATGCCGGAGGCAAAGAACCCGGTGAACCGTTTTCTGATCTGGGTCTATCGGCCGATCATCACCTGGGTGATGCGCTGGAAGAAGGCCACCATCGCCGCCGCGCTGGCGATGATGGCGCTCTCGCTCTACCCGGCCTCGAAACTCGGTTCCGAATTCATGCCGACGCTCAACGAAGGCACGCTGTTCTACATGCCGGCATCCTTGCCGGGCATGTCCATCACCAAGGCGGCCGAGTTGCTGCAGACGCAGAACAAGATCATCAAGAGCTTCCCCGAAGTCGCGTCGGTCTACGGCAAGGCCGGCCGCGCCAACACCGCCACCGATCCGGCGCCGACAGAGATGTTCGAGACCGTGATCAACCTCAAGCCGGAAGCCGAATGGCGGCCAGGCTTTACCACCGACAAGCTCATCGCCGAAATGGACAAGGCGCTGCAATTCCCCGGCGTGGCGAACTCATGGACCATGCCGATCAAGGCGCGCATCGACATGCTCTCCACCGGCATCCGCACGCCCATCGGCATCAAGGTCTTCGGCAAGGACTTGGACGAGATGGAGAAGCTGGCGAAGGAAATCGAGGCCGTGGTGAAGACGGTGCCGGGCACGAGCTCGGCCTTCGCCGAACGTATCACCGGCGGCTTCTACCTTAACATCGAGCCGGACCGCGAACAGATGGCCCGCTACGGGCTGGCCATCGGCGAATTGCAGGACGTCATCGGCACGGCGCTGGGCGGCGAGACGGTGACGACCACCGTCGAAGGTCGCGAACGCTTTGGCGTTCAGGTGCGCTATCCGCGCGAACTGCGCTCCGACCCGCAGCAAATCGCGCAGCAGGTGCTGGTGCCGGTGAATAGCGAGATGGGCGGGCCGCCAGCGATGGTGCCGCTCGGCCAGTTGGCGAAGGTTGAAGTCGCCAAGGGCGCCCCCGGCATTCGCACCGAAAACGCGCTGCTCTCGGCCTACATCTACGTCGACATCCGCGAACGCGACATCGGCGGCTACGTCGCCGACGCCAAGAAGGCGGTGGCGGCGCAGGTCAAGTTCCCGCCCGGCTACTACATCACCTGGAGCGGGCAATTCGAGTACATGGAGCGCGCCATCGAGAAAATGAAAATCGTCATTCCGGTGACCCTGCTGACTATCTTCCTGCTGCTCTATCTCAACTTCCGTCGCCTCACCGAAACCCTGATCGTCATGCTCTCCGTGCCCTTCGCGCTGGTCGGCGGCATCTGGCTGATGTGGGCGCTCGGCTACAACCTTTCGGTGGCCGTGGCGGTGGGCTTCATCGCGCTAGCCGGCGTCGCGGCGGAAACCGGCGTGGTCATGCTGATCTATCTCGACCACGCCTGGACGGCGATCAAGCGCGAGCGCGCGGCGGCGGGCGCAACGCCGACGGCGGCCGACCTCTACGCCGCGGTGATGGAAGGCGCGGTCGAGCGCGTGCGGCCGAAGATGATGACCGTCACCGCGATCATGGCGGGCTTGCTGCCGATCATGTGGGGCACCGGCACCGGCTCGGAAGTGATGAGTCGCATCGCAGCGCCGATGGTCGGCGGCATGATCTCCTCGACGATCCTGACGCTGGCGGTGATCCCCGCCATCTACGCGCTGGTGAAGGAATGGCAACTGCGGCGGGGAAAGGAGTAGCTCGGCGGCGGGGTTGCTGGAACAGAATCCTTGCAAAATTGAAGTAGAACTTCATTTATGCAAGAATGGCGCATGTTCCCGCGCCACATCCTCCCTGTCCTGCAAGACCGCGCCCGGCGGCAGCCGGTGGTCACGGTCACCGGTCCGCGCCAGTCGGGCAAGACCACGCTTTGCCGCATGGCATTTCCCGGTCTGCCCTATTTCAATCTCGAACGGCCGGATACGCGCGAGTTCGCCCGCGGCGACCCGCGTACGTTTCTCGATGGGATGAGCGACGGCGCGATCATCGATGAAATCCAGCGCGTGCCGGAATTGCTCTCCTGGATACAGGTGGATGTCGATGCGCATCCGGCGCCCGGCCGCTTCATCCTTACCGGCAGCCATCAGTTCGAGTTGAGCCGGCAGATCGCTCAGTCGCTCGCCGGGCGCACGGCGTTGCTGCGGCTGCTGCCCCTTTCGATTGCCGAGTTGCAGGCGGCCGGCGCGCTGACCACCGACGAGCTGCTGCATCGCGGCGGCTATCCGCGCATTCACGCCGACGGCCTCGATCCGGCCACGGCGCTGGCGGACTACTTCGAGACCTACGTCCAACGCGACCTGCGCGAACTGGTGCAGTTGCGGCACCTGGCCGAATTCGAGCGCTTCGTGCGCCTCGCGGCGGGCCGGGTGGGCCAGGTGCTCAACCTGCAAAGCCTGGCGGCGGACGCCGGGGTATCGGGCCACACGGCGCGCGAGTGGATCACCCTGCTCGAAGCCTCGTTCATCGTCTTCCGTTTGCCGCCCTGGTTCGCCAACATCGGCAAGCGCCTCGTCAAGTCGCCGAAGCTCTATTTCTACGACGTCGGGCTCGCCTCATGGCTGGTCGGCATCCGGCAGTGCGAACATCTCGCCGCCCATCCGCTGCGCGGACATCTGTTCGAGAATCTGGCCGTGCTGGAGGTGCTGAAGACCTATGCCAACGCCGGCGAGCGCCCCGATTTGCATTTCTTCCGCGACAGCGCCGGCAACGAGGCCGATCTGGTGCTGGAACACGCTTCGACGCTGATGTTGGTGGAAGTCAAGTCCGCCCGCAGCGTCGCGCCCGACGCCATGCGCGCCGTCGCCGCAATCCGGCGCGACCTCAAGGATCGGGCAACGTGGAGCGCGCTGGTCTATGACGGCGCCGAAGCCCAGCGGCGCAGCGATTTCGACGTGGTGCCGTGCGTGGAGTTGCAGCGCTGGCTGACGGGCGGGTGAGCCTGCCGCAGGGTTGGCAACCCAGTTTTGAGAGGCCGGTGTACCTTCGATACCCGCCGTTCGCAGTAGCCGCCAATCAAGAACCACATTGCTGCCAAGCCTTGCAATAAGGACATATATGTCCTATTCTTCCTTCCATGAAAGCAAAGCAATTCCTGAAATTCTTGAAGGCCTGCGGCGCGGAATTCATCAAGAATCGCGGAAACGGCGGACATTACCTGGTCAAACTCAATGGCCGGCAGACGACGGTGCCGATGCACGGCGATACCGACTATGCCCCGGAGTTTCTGGATGATATTTGCAAGCAGCTCAACACCCGCCTGAGGAGTATTCAAAAATGAACATGTCTTACCCTGTCACCCTAAAAAGCTATAAAGGCGGGCAAGTTGGAGTGTTTTTCGCCGATGTGCCGGAAGCGATCACCGCTGGTACGAACGAGGTCGAAGCGCTGGATCGCGCTCAAGATGCGCTGACTGTGGCACTTTCCAGCTATCTTGACGATGGCCGACCGTTGCCTGTGCCGAGCAAGGCCAAGCGCGGCCAGCCAATGGTCGTACTGCCGCCACGTGTCGCGATCAAACTGGCGATTCATGAGGCGATGTGTGAGCAGGGCGTGACACAGGCGCAGTTAGGCGAACTGCTCGGCATCGATGGGCGTCAGGTGCGTCGTATTCTCGACCTTGACCACGAATCCAAGCTCACTCAGCTTGAGGCCGCGCTGGCAGCACTGGGATTGCGGGCGTCTGTAAGCGTGACGAAGGTTTTACCGATTGCCACATGCCTGGCTGTCTGAAAGCCTGACTAGAAAGCCGCCCTGGCTGGCTCTTCGCGGCCATGAGCGGACGTAGCGACAGGATTGGAGTCCCGGTTTTGAGAGGCAGGTGTTCTTTCAATGCCAGACCTTCGCAGTGGGCGCTGGGCGCGGAAAATCACGCTTGCTGCTGCTAACCTTATAGGTTAATATTGCCGCTATGAAAAAGCGTAAGTCGCACTACGATTTAGCTGCGGTGAAGCTCGCCGTGCGACAGCGTGGCGCGGATGCTTTTACTGCTACCGCTTTGGTTGGTGCTCAGGCCATGGGCTTGGATTCTGCAAGCGCGATTGACGTAGTGTGTGCGATGACGCGAGCCGATTTTTACAAGAGCA
>OBOI01000150.1_pt1 | contig 28041 bp, 16 predicted proteins | sample 1670151 | NCBI WGS metagenome assembly OBOI01 (sample SAMEA104232303, study PRJEB22302) | sediment metagenome | biome: forest; feature: aquifer; material: sediment | place: USA | collected 2011-08-07 | depth 0.01 m | reverse complement strand
AAATGAATATTTTCACAAAATATTCTGCCCTGCCCAATCCGGACTGGGCTTGCAAGCGATCATGAGATGACCTCACAATCCCTCCTCCTCCACTCGAATGGTTATGCTGGGGAACGTCACCCCAGCGGCATGCGAATTCACCCCACAAACTTGGTGAGATCCCCCCTCAGCTTGTTCAGGATATGTCCTTTCTGGCATGGGACTCAAGAAGATCAGATCGCTGCCAATAACGCTTCGCGAGTCAACAGAACAGGAGAACACATAACTGCTCAGGTTGTTTAGGCTGTAGGCTGAAGGGTGTTAGCAAAAGAGGGCATCGAGCCGGCAAAGTTATAATCTCCATACATTAAATGAGTGCCGCCACCAGCCTTACAGTCTAACGGCCTTCAGCCTGTCGGCCCAAGCAGTTACGTCCCCCGCATGACGATGGATACAGGTCCGAGCGTGGACATGCGTGGCTCTAGGATGTGGCACGTTATGCCTTTACAAGAGATCAATTCGTGCTGTATGATACAGCCGTTTTGCCTGTTACTCACAAACAAAATTTTAAGGAGAGTGGAGATGTTCAACTATCTAAAAGGTCATGCTGTCGCCAACATCTTTATGGCAATGATCCTCTTTGCCCTGTTCCCCGGTTGCGTTAGCCAACCTGCCGCACCGCAAAAAACGGATCAAGGCCCGGTCTTTTATCCCCCGCCGCCCGAGTCTCCCCGTTACCAATTCCTGACCAGTTTTAAAGGTGCCGGGGATTTTGAAGGCGGCGCCTCGAACTTAGGCGGCTTTCTCGGCAGTAAACAGGGCGAGGCAGACCAGATCAAAAAACCCTTTGGCGTCGTCATTCGCAATGGCGTGATCTCCATTGGCGACACCACGACAGGTGTCTTTCAATTCGATCTCAACAACAAAAAATTCTTGTCATTCAAGGGCTCGAAAGGTCTCGGCAAGATCGTGCAACCGATCAATCTCAGCCTAGATCAGGCAGGCAATACCTATGTCTGTGATCCGGTCAGAAAACAGGTCCTGCAGTATGACAAGAACGATATCTTTGTCCGATCATTCTCAAATCCCGACCCCTGGAAGCCGGTTGCGGCCAAGGTCTATGAAGGCAAACTGTATGTTGCCGATTCAACTGGTGGTGGCGGGGTTAAGGTCTTTGATCAAAACTCGGGACAAAAGATAGAAACGATTGGCGAAGAGGGGCCGGACCCTGATCAACGCCTGGGGATTGCCGCGAATATTGACTTCGATGCCGATGGTTTCCTCTATGTTATTGATATCCACAAATTTAAGGTGATGAAGTATGACCGAGACGGTCATTACCGAGGCAGTCTCGGTGGGCCAGGAGATACTCCTGGATTTTTTGGACGGCCCCGCGGCATTGCCTTGGACCGCAGCGGTAGGATGTATGTGGTGGACGCAGCCTTTGACATTGTCCAGGTCTTTGCCAATACGGGGCAACTGTTGACCTTTTTTGGAGATGAAAAGAATGTCCCCGGCTCCTTAACCCTGCCGGCGGGAATTTATATCGATTACGACAATATTCCTCTTTTCAAACAGTATGCGGCCCCTGGCTTTGAAATTGAGTACCTCATCTTTGTAACCAGCCAATTCAACCTGAGTCAAGTGGTCAATGTCTATGCCTACGGCAAAATGAAAGACGCTGTTTATAAGTCCGATACCGAGCTCTATCAGGAGTTGCTGCAAAAGCTGGAACGCGAAAAGGGGCAAGAGAGCAAGCAGTAATTCGCAAATGATTTTGCTGTCATGGTGTTACGGATAATGCGCAATCAGAGGAGGAAACGGCAGCGACCATGGATGGCAGGGAGGGGAAAGATCAATGCGGCTCGGCAGGCCATACTCATCACCGGGCTTCTTGCCATTGAGGCAGGACAGGCCCATTTGGTTCTTGCCCGAATTGGAGAGTGGAAACCGACCCTGGTTAATTACGGTTCGACGCTGACCCTGCAATCAGCCTACACGACCGACGACACCAAGAACAACCAGGGGCTAAATAATACGGCGCACCGGCAGGCATACCGCGAATCCATGAAGGTCAGCACCATCGGCTATGTCTATCATCCTGACCTGATGCTTTTCGAAGCCTCCGGCTCATATGGCCTAAACCAAAGCTCCCTCGATACCAATATCCAGCAATCGAGCAGCAATGGCGGGTATGATGCCTATTACTTAAAGGCATTACTGCTCAGGGCCAAACCATACACCCTTGAGATGTCCAGCCAGCAAGACAGACCTTTCACCTCATCGTTGAATGCCGGAGCCAACGCCCTCACCCGTGAGTCGGAGATGCTGTTCAAGTACAAAAAAGGCAAACATACCTCACGACTGCGGTACAAGAACACCACTCGACTGCATGACACAGAGTCTACCGCAATTGATGATTACGAAACCTATTATACCTTCTTGCAACAAAAGCTCGGCAAACTCCAAAATTTCAACTTCAATGCCTCTGCCAGCCATGAAGATGAAAAGAGCGGTCCGATAGGCTCCAACTTAAATACCATCTCGCAACAGGGGTCTCTTGGCAACACCTTTGATCTGTACACGGCAAACTTTACCACCGGAGTTGACATCTCCACAACCACGCAGGGCGCCGGGGCCGAAAGTGCATACAGCAACGATTATGTTGGCCTAAACGAATCGATCGCCATGGACCTCCCATGGAATTTCGCATCGCTCATTCATTTATCAACATACCAGAACGACAGCACAAACCAATGGACCACCCCCACGGAAGATTTTGGCGCGACCGCCATGAAGAGCGACTATGCCACCACCAATCACACCATGGAGTTCACCCTGTCCCAGCAACTCTTTGACAGCCTGCAGACCAGGCTGATGGCAACCAGCGACTCACTGCAGACGGCAAGAAATGAGGAAGGAATCGACCCGGATACCGGCGAGTCCATTGGTCTTGCGCCTGTGGAAGGAGAGGACAGCCACCAAGGCTATAGCCTGTCCAGTCAATATCAAAAGATGTTGCCCTATGACAGCGTGGCAACCGGGTCCGTCACCTCCACCCACACGCAAATCAAGCGGGCCGGTTTAAGCTCGGATCCAGCGCTCTACTTCTCGGTGCAGGAACAGGGGGGAATTATTCATCTGAGTGATACTGCCGATATTGGGGCGCAGATCACCGTGGACGTTTTAAGAGACAATGACACCTGCACCGCGGCAATCAAAAATCCCCGTGCGGTAAACGACTGCTGGATCACCCTGGTTGAGCCCGTGGATTATGAACTGAACAAGTCCACCCGTGATATTACCATTGGCTTTCTCAGTAACAATGTTGAGGGGTTGAACTTTGATTCGTTCCCGATTAACGACGGCATACACTCCTTCACCTTTCGGGTGACCAGTTTTACCACGTCGGCCGACGCGACCTCCCAGACCAATAGCTTGGGGGTCGGTCTGCACCTTTTTGATTTTGTCTCTTCACGATACCAACATACAGAGACGGCACAGCAGGGCAGCTACGCGGAGACCTCCAACTTGACGCCGAAAGTCACTGATGACACCGTGAGCCTGGGGTTCTCATGGAACTCGTTGGCGGCCTCGGTTTCGCGGGAATGGATCCAGGCGGAAACCAATGAGGTGATTACCTTCTATCGGGCCTCCTATCAAAAATCGAAAATCTTCTTCGATCGCTTGGCGGCGAACCTAACGAGTGAAGCCCGCTTGGGAGTCGCCGATTCAGCCAACAGCAACGGCGTTTCTGGGGAGTCGGAGGAAAAGGGCTATTCCTATACTCTGCAAATGGGAATGCGCGTTCCCTATATTGACGCCAACCTAAATGCCGTTCATCAGTATGACTATACCAATGGGATGATTTCGCGCCTGGTCCTCAACACCGAAGGCATAAGTGCCCCAAATCAAGACCTGGGCATCAACGAGCAGACCACCATCCGCAACACCGTTGCCCTGACCAAACCGTTTAGGATCCCGTGGGTTGAATTCGTGGCCAACAGCTACATCCGCTACCGTTGGGAGATCACCAAGGGGGACAGCAACCAAGACATTTCGCGACTAAGCTACGGAATGAATGCCGGCCGCTCTTGGCTGCTGGGGTCGACCACCATCAGTCTGACGGCCAATTATGCCATCACGGATGATGTGTTTGATGACATCGAATCTCAGTTCATATCCAATAAAAAATCCCCGCGAGAAGAACAGACGAATACCACGACGCTGATGTTGACTGTGGCGAGGCGGTTATTTTAATCCATTCGAGAAAAAGGAGTTGTTGATGAAAAACAGTAGCAAAAGGGTATGGCCCTTGATCGTTCTTGTCTGGGTGGCAATGGCAACTCACCACCTCCAAGCGCCCCTGGCGACAGCCGCTGAGGTAGAGACCAAGAATGCCGACACCATGGGGCATGGCTCGGCAGAGGAGATCGTAGTCGCCAAGGTCAATGGCACCTCAATCAACATGGCCCAGTTGATGCGTAAGATGGCGGAAATATCACGAACCAAACATGGTAGCCAAGAAATCTCGCCACTCATGGCCGAAAAAATCAAGCAAGAGGCAACCGATGCCTTAATCATTGAAGAATTGGCTGTGCAAAAAGCGACTGCCGCCATCAAAACCATCTCGCCCACCATCCTTGACCAGAAGGTGAAGGCGATCAGAACAAAATATAAGAGCGAACAAGAGTTTCAATCGTATATCAAGGAGGAGTTTGGCGGCATGGCAGGTTTGCGCAAACAGATGGAACGGCACTTGGCCCTTGAGTTGTTCATTGGCCAAGAGTTTGATTCTAAAATCACGGTCAGTGATCAGGAGGTGCAAAAGGGCTATGAGGAAGGTAAGGCCTATTTTGTCGCCGATGAATTTGTGCAGATCAATGACTTGATCTTCTTTCTCGATCCCGCAGATCCAAGCTCCGCCTCCAAGATCGAGGCGACAAGACAGACCATTGTTGACAAATACGAGAACGACCCGAGCAGGTTAACTGCAGACGGCACTTTTGCCCTGGAAAAAAACGTCCCCCTGGATAAGGTCAAAAACAAGGCTCTCTACGAGGCGGCGAGGACGTTAAAGGAATACGGCTGGTCGAAACCGGTGAATGTGGACGGTAATTTGCATATTGTGCAGCTGGTTGGCCACAAACCGGCGATCAACAAGTCCCTCAAGGATGTTACCCCGTATCTGACCGATGAGATTAGGAAGCAAAAACGGCAGGAGATGCTCAATGCCTGGATGGCGGGGCTCAAGACAGGCGCCAATATTGAGATCATCGATCTGACCCGCTGAGTTTAGGAGCCGTCAGAAAATAACTTGTGTAAATCAAATCTCTCCCTTACGGCTCCTTATGCCATTTCGACAGCCATGAATGGCCAGGTTATTTTTTTACAACGGCTTAGGCAGATCGCAATGGCGGCGGCAGAAGAGCACAAACAGTCAAAGACTGAGGAGTGGCTATGAGTTGGCACACACCAGGTTGCACGAGAGCAGTAGGACTCTGGATACTGGCTATCGCCCTTTCCGCCTGTGCTCCGGTGCAGTGGGATGCCGTGCTTGGCGAACCCGCGAAGCTCAGTTGGCCACCGATGCCCAACCCCAAGAAAATCGAATATCTCGGCACCCTACACCAATTCACCCCGGTAGGCCGTTCCTTGAGCACCTTGATCTTCGGCCATAGTCCAGCAGGAGAGCTTGTCAAACCGGTCGCCATAGCGGTAGGTAGCGATGGGCGCATGGCAATTGCCGATGCGGGCAAGCGCGGGGTTCACCTCTACATCCCGAATCAACAAAAATATCTCTTATTGACCAAGGCTAAGGATTTGAATTTTATCTCGCCGGTCAGTGTCACCTTTGACGAAAACCTTACTCTGCTGGTGAGTGACTCCATGTTGGGGAAGGTCTTTCTGTTTGATGAAAACGGGAGCTATCGGCAAGAGATCATCCCGCCGGCGAAATATGCCTTTGTCCGGCCAACCGGGCTTGCCTACCACGAAATCGATGGTCATTACTATGTCGTGGACAGCAAGACCAATCAAGTCGCCATATTTAATGAGCGAGGGGAGCACCTAAACAATTTTGGCCAGCGCGGTGCCGGCAATGGTGAACTTAACATTCCAACCCACATCGCCACCGACACCAGCGGCAAAATTTACATCACCGACGCCATGAATTTTCGGGCGCAAATATTCACCCCCCAAGGAAAATTCATCTCCATGTTTGGTCATCATGGCGATGGTTCAGGTGATTTTGCCATGCCCAAAGGCATTGCCGTTGATCGCAACGGCACCATCTACGTGGCGGAGACCCTCTTCGACACAGTGCAAATGTTCTCCCCCAAGGGTGATTATCTGCTGTCCTTAGGCTCGCAAGGCCAACGCGCGGCTGAATTCTGGATGCCTTCCGGGCTCTTTATTGATCGGGCCAACAAGCTGTACGTATGTGACACTTACAACAGAAGAATCCAGATCTTTCAACTTGTTGGCAATGATTGAGGAGGTCCACCATGAAAGTACTCTTGATCGCTGTTGTTGCTCTCCTGGCATGGACGACCACGCCATTGGCCACGCCAGGCATTCTTTCGTCAAAGCATAACATGTCCTCCTCCGGTACGGGGGAGGTTAAGGCCTTGGTGGAAGATCGGGTCTGCATTTTCTGCCACACGCCCCACAACGCGACCCCGCTGACTCCCTTATGGAATCGCAATATCCAGGAAGGCATCAATTACCAACTCTACGAAAGTTCGACCTTGAAGGTGACCTTGAGTCAACCCACCGGTCCATCGCGGCTGTGCCTGAGTTGCCACGACGGCACCATTGGCATAGGAGCGGTCCTCAGTGTCTCGGGGGGCATCGCCATGACCCGGGAACTGACGGGACGATCCACGCTACTCGGCACCGACTTACGGAACGATCACCCGTTTTCCTTCTCCTATCAAGATGCCCTGACGGTAGACCAAGAACTGAACCCCAATCCACCCCAGGACCTGTTCTTTTATCCGGGCGGAGTAATCCATTGCACCACCTGCCATGACCCCCACGACAACAGCAACGGTCAATTCCTGGCGGTCAGCAATAAAAACTCGGGGTTGTGCACCCGCTGCCATACGGTCACCGGCTGGTCCACGTCCACGCATGCCACCTCAAGCGCTACCTGGAACGGGACCCCCCCCAACCCATGGCCGTGGAATACCAAGGTCGAGCCCGCAAATCAACGATATACCGTCGCGGAAAATGGCTGCGAGAACTGCCATGTCAGTCACAATGCCGGTGGTCCACAGCGGTTGATGCGCTACCTCCCCGAAGAGGGCAACTGCACCCTCAATTGCCATAATGGCCAAGTCGGGATCACCAATATCGCTGCCGAATTCCAGAAGAGCTCCCGCCACTATCCAGAGTTGGCCACCATCGGCGATAGCAGTGGCATAGCCCACGACCCCATGGAAAACGTGACCGCACTCTCCGGCCATGTCGAGTGTCAGGATTGTCATAACCAGCATAGTGTGACCAACGCCGTGGCCATCGCCCCCATGGTCAACGGCAGACTGCAAGGTGTCACGGGAGTAGACAGGGCAGGATCAGCGGTGCAGACGGCCCAGTTCGAGTATGAGATCTGCTTCAAATGCCATGGCAACTCGGAGCAGAGAGTGCCAACCGTGAACCGCGTGTTGAACAACATGAACAAACGCCTGGTCTTTGATCCGACTAACCCGGGAGTGACACCATCATTCCACCCAATAGCCGGTATCGGACGAAACAGCAACATGCCAAGTCTCCCCAGCCAATTTCAACCATCGCTTAATGCGAACAGTATCATCTACTGCACCGACTGCCATGACAATGATAAGAGCACCAAGGTCGGTGGTCCTGGCCCGAATGGCCCCCATGGCTCCATTTACACCCCCATCCTCCGCCAACGCTACGAGATGAATATCGGCACCCCGGAAAATTTCGCCTCTTACGCCCTGTGCTACTACTGTCATGACCGGGATAAAACCCTGCAGGACGGCTCGTTCAGAAAGCGCACGGCCAGTGGTCGTGGCGGCCATAGCGGTCATCTGTTGGCCGGTGGCGGCACCCCCTGCTCGGTCTGCCATGACCCCCATGGCGTCTTTGACGACACCCTTACCACCGGTAGCCATACCCACCTGATCAATTTCGACACCACCATGGTGAGTCCGGTCAGCGGCCAGAGCTATCCTCTGTTCAACGACACCGGCGTCTTTTCCGGGAGCTGTACCCTGGTGTGCCACGGTGTGACCCATGACGGCAGCGCCGCCTACGCCTATCCCTAATCTGCCGCCCTCTTACCGGCCAGCCATTCACACCAGACCACCATGGATCTCAGGGAGACCCCAGCCAGCACAGGCAACCGCCATCCCTGGGAGCTGGCCCGGGTTAGCGCCTTGCAAGCCATCGCCAAGGCGTACCAGATCCTGCCGCCCGGAGCACCAATCCTTGATTTGGGCTGCGGCGATGGCTTTATTATCGACACCCTCTGTCCGGAACCCACGGCATCAATCGATGCCGTGGATATCCATCTGACGACGGAGCAGCTCATGGAATTTTCCGCGGCCAGGCCACGGCTCCACTTCCATAACTCCTATCAATCCCTCGCCGGGCGTCAGTTTGCGGTGCTTACCCTGTTTGATGTGCTGGAGCATGTGGAGGACGATGCGCTCTTTCTGCGCGAGACCATCTCTCGTTTTGCCACGCCGGGGGCACGCCTCTTCTGTACCGTCCCCGCCTTCCAACCCCTATTCTGTTCCCATGACCTCTTCCTCAAACACCATCGCCGTTATAGCCGGGGCAGCTTGCAACAACTCTTGGCCACGGCGGGGCTGCGGGTCGTGGCCTCGGGCTATCTCTTCGCCTCTTTGTTGCCGGCCAGGGGCTTGACCGTGCTGGCGGAAAGGCTCATGGGTGCTACTACCTCCACCCCGGGCATCGGTCATTGGCGCCACGGTCGTCTGCTAACCGCGATAATCACCGTGTTGCTGCATGCCGATAATCGCACGCTCCTCTGGTTGAGCAGGATGGGGATAAACATCCCTGGTCTCACGGTCTGGACACTATGCGAGACACCGCGATAATCATCCCCTGCTACAACGAGGAGACGCGCCTGCCACCGGATGCGTTCCTCTCATACGCTCGCCAGCACGGGTCCATCCATTTCATCTTTGTCAACGATTGCAGCACCGATGCCACCGGCATGATCATTGATACCCTCTGCAGCCGTTTGCCTGGGCAGTGCACGGCCCTCCATCTCCCCCATAACTTGGGCAAGGCCGGTGCGGTCAGAGCCGGCTTTCAGCAGGCCTTCGGCAAGCAGTATGACGCTATCGGCTTTTGGGATGCCGACCTGGCCACGCCACTCAACGAAATCGACCCCTTTTGCGCCCTGCTGCGGGACTCTCCCGACTGCCAGATGGTTCTCGGGTCACGGGTCCGCCTGCTCAGCCGCCGTATCGAGAGACAGGCCGTCCGTCACTACCTGGGCCGCATCTTCGCCACGCTCGCGAGCTTCACCCTGGGATTGACGGTCTACGACACCCAGTGCGGGGCCAAACTCTTTGCCAATACCGCAACGCTGCGCAAGGTCTTCGCCAAGCCGTTCATGGTCAACTGGATTTTTGATGTCGAGATCTTGGCCCGCTTTATTCTGCTGACCGAGGAACAGGGGGAGAGGCCCCTGGAGGAGATTGCCTGCGAATATCCGCTACGGCAATGGCATGACATACCAGGCTCAAAGCTGAAGGCCCGGGATTTTTGGCGGGCCATTTATGAGACGGCCCAGATTTGGAATATCCTGCGCGGACCCGGCAGACGGCGGTATTATGAAGGACTTAAGGGATAAACCGGGGCAGCAAGCAGCATGGTCATGGGGAATGGCCAAACGGCATAAAGGGCACGGCAGGTTGATCCAAGCTATTTGGTCACGACTTCCACAACCTCGGAGATCTATTCACGGTGGGCTGTGGCAGGGGGTGCAGCACAGCGCTGCTCACTCTTCATCATCATCAATGGTGATCTGCATCTTCTTCAGGCGGTAACGCAGGGCGTCCCGCGAGATGTTCAGCAGGTTGGCGGCCTTGCGCTGGTTGCCGTTGGTCTTTTCCAAGGCCCGACGGATAAAACGCTCCTCCATGGCCTCCAGGGAGAGGTCGTCCGGCAGCGGGGGCTCAACCGGGGTAGCCTTGGTCATAACCATCGGGGAAGAGACTGCCCCCTGGGCCTCGGGGACACAGATCGGTCCATCAAGGTTTTCATTGATCTCGGAGGCCGTGATCACCTCCCCGTCCGACAGGACCACCAACTTTTCCACCAAATTCTTCAATTGCCTGACATTCCCCGGCCAGGAGTAGTCCATGAGAATCGCCATGCCCTCCTTGCTGATGGTCTTGGTGCCGGCACCGTATTTATTGGCAAAGATATTGAGAAAGCTGGTGATCAGGACCGGAATGTCGTCGGTACGTTCGCGCAGGGGCGGCAGCTCGATGGTGGCGATATTCAGGCGATAGAAGAGATCCAGCCTGAATTTTTTCTCCTGGACCTCATGCTTCAAGTCTCGGTTGGTGGCGGCCAGGATCCTGATGTCCACCGCCGTGTCCTCCAAGGCCCCAATCCGTCGAAAGCAGCGCTCTTCCAGGAGTTTAAGGACCTTAGTCTGGAATTGATAGGGCATGTCCCCCAGTTCATCAAGTAGGACCGTGCCCCCCTCAGCCACCTCGATCAACCCTTTCTTGGAGGCCTTGGCATCGGTAAAGGCCCCTTTTTCGTAGCCGAACAACTCGCTCTCGATCAAGTGGTCCGGGATATTGGAGCACCCGATCTGGACATAGGGGGCATCACGGCGAGAACTCATTTCGTGGATCTTCTGGCACAGGTAGTTCTTTCCGGTACCGGACTCCCCCAGGATGAGGATGGTCAGATCGGATTTGAGGGCCAACCGTTTCATGATGGCCACCACCTTCTTCATCTTATCGCTGGCAAAGGAGAGATCGATATCAGAGGTGGCTTCATCCTGACCGGCGTGGTCTAGGTCATGGGAGATGGCGTCGAGGACTGACTTTAGCTTGTCAAAATCAATCGGTTTTTCCAGATAGTCCCGGGCCCCGAGCTTCATGGCCTCCACCGCGCCGTGAATTTCGGTCTGACCACTGATCATCACCGAAACGATCTTCGGTCTGGTTTTCTTGATGATGCTGAGCAGTTCCAGCCCGTCAATTGAGTCTTGCAGTTTCAGATCCAGCAAGGCAATGTCGGGATCCTGATCCTCAATGAGTTCCAGCGCCTTTTTCCCTGATCCCGCCGAAATAGTGGCATACCCCTCCTGTTTGACAAATTTCTCCAGACCAAAGCGAATCAGGGCCTCGTCGTCAACGATCAGGACTTTCTTATTGTGCGTGGTGGCGGAGGATTTACTGGTGGCCATATTCAATATTATTTGAGTGATTGGAAGGCTCACACCTTAATATACTCAATCCGTTTAATCAACTGCCATCCGGCGGGGCGGCAAGAAAATTCCGGGCCTTTTCCACCCAAGGACCTTCAGGGACGAGGTCGAGATAGGCTTGGAAAGAGCGCCTGGCCTCCTGGGTGCGCCCCAATTGATTCAGGGCCAGGCCCAAGCCATAAATGGTGTCCGGATGACGCGGGACAATGGCCAAGATCCTCTGAAAATGGTCGGCAGCCGCTTGAAACTTCTGCTGGTCATAGAGGAGGAAGGCCAAACTGAAGAGGGCCTCCACCTGCTTCGGGTCCAGGGTCAACGCCTGATTGAGGTACAGCGCCGCCTGTTCGTTCTCCCCCTGCTGGTAGCAAAGGGTGCCAAGCACAGCGGCCAGTCTGGGTGCTTGCGAGTTATAGCGCTCAGCGCGGCTCAGGAGTTCGATGCTGGTCTTTGGCGCGACCAGGGTCTGGTGGGCAAGCATCTCCACCAAGATCCGCGTCTTTTCGCCATCCTGGCGCTGGGCCAGATAATCACTGATCTCCCTGGCCAGGACCGGCATGATGGCCGGATTTTGCGCCAGCTTGAAGAACTCCTCCTTGGGCATCACCGGTGAAAAGTAGCGGATGGCATAACGCTCAATGATCGGTCGATTGGCTGTCGTCTCTTTGACCATGACCGCCCCGGTGGGTTCCCAGTAGACCGGGACAAAACCATCCTTGGCGAACATATCCCACTCGTCCGAACGGCCGACGACTGCGTAATTGATCCGCCACTGGGCCCGCGATTCGGGTTCATGGACATAGCGCTCCAGGGCATTGAAGAGCATGTGGTGGTTGTAGTGAAAGATCTTGCGTTCGGGAAAGAGCGTGTAGGCCAGATAGCCGCCATAGCGATCGGTGTTGTACATATTGCCGCTAAGGTGGGCCGCCTTGATGAAACGGGCGGAACCCACCGGAAAGCCATCAGCGCTGACCCCAAGCCCCAGAGAGTCATAGCGGGGCGTTGGTGCGAATTTATACCCCAGCGCCACGATGAGGCCAATAATCAGCAAGAGGACCGAGAGAAACTCCTGCCGCCGCTGTCGTTCCGGCGAGGCGGCCAGGGCCGAGAGGATGGCGGGCAGGTTCACGGCCAGGACCAGGGCGGCGACGACACTGAAGGGGCCGATGCCCCTGACGTAGCGAATCGCCATGCCGGCGAAGGGAATAAGGAGGCAGAGGGTGGTAAGGTCAAGACGCCGTCCCCGCGCCAGAATGCTGCTGCCGCTCACCAGCAACAACAGCCAGAACCAGGGGTGCTCATTCAGACGGATCGGCTGGAACTCGGCGGTCATGGAGGTCATCAGATTGTTGTTCATGAATTCATAGAAGATCTCGTAGGTGCGGAGTCCATAGGGGCTCACCAGCATCACGGCCGCCGTCACCCCGACCAGCAGCCACAGGGTCTTAAACCGCTCCTTGGCCATGGCCGGCATGAGCGCGCCCCCAAGCTTGGCCGGCAGCAGATACTTGATGGTCTCGCCAGCCATGAAGGCGGCCAGGAAGATGGTGCCATACAAGGCGCCATGCATGAAGTCCCACATCACCATCATCAACGGCAGCACCAACAGGCTGCGGGTGGACCCCCTGTTGGTGCGATACGAGAAAAGGATGGCTCCGAGGAGGGCTAGAAAGAGCAAGGAGAAGAGGTCCGGCCGCTCGACAAAACGAGATCTGGAGGCGGCAAAGGCCAAAAACCAGATGAGCGCTGCCGGCACCGGGGCCAACCCCTCGCGCCTTCCCACGCGGTAGAGGCCAAGGCCAATCAAGGTGGTGATCAGGACCTTGAGGGCGATCAGGCCGTTGGCGCCCAAGCCCTTGAAGACCAGAAAAAAGATGATCTGGGCGAGCCAGGCATGGTTGCTGAACGCCTTACCGTTGGCGGTAAACGAGAAGATCTCCTGATTGATGATTCGCCCTTGCTCCACCATGGCCCTGCCGTTGGCCAGATGCCAGAAGATGTCAAAATCCTGGACCGGGAAGATGGCCAAGAGAGCGACCACGGCCAGGACCACGGTAATCGGCAGGCAACGTAAACAGCGGGAATGGTTGGTGGTTGAAAGATGCATCATTGCCTATGCTCGTTGCGGAAGAGGAGCCACTCCCCGGATTGGCCGACCTGCGGGGCGTAACGGGTGATAAAGGGCACAAACTCCTTGGGTGCCCCCCGGGTCAGGATATAGTCATACTTGCACCCCTGCTCCTGCCAGGAGAAGCCATGGGTGGCCAAGGGCAGATCAACGCCGGCCCGGAAACGGACCGGCAGCATGGGGCTGGGAAAGAGGCTGGGACTGGCGCCCCCTGCCTGGAGGTGGTAGTAGAAATGGTCATGACTATGGACCTCCGGAAAAAAGTGGCGGTCCAGGATGGCGGATGTGGTCGTGAAGGTCATGGGCAGGATGGCGGCGTTCGGTTCCATGGTGGCGATGAGGGGTTTGATCTCCGCCGTCTCGCGGGATACCGCCTTGTGCAGGAGGGTCGTCTGGCAGACCAAGATGGCGGCCACCAGGGCCAGCAAGAGCCCGGCCCGCGCCGACCAGAGGCCGTAGCCGGCCAGGATGGCGGCAAAGAGATAGGAGAAGGGCGCCAAGCGCAGGTTGAAGTAGGAGTATTGCCCGGCCCAGAACGGCAGGGCAAAGAAGCCCGCGGTGGCCAGCGCGCAGGCCAGGGCTGTCCGCCGGGGGATACGCACCCCCTGGCGGTGGCCGCGCATCACCCCCCAGAGGACAAGGGCAACGGCAACCAGCCAAGTCGCCACCGAGGACCAGTTGATCCCCTCGCTCCAGCGCATGCCGGTGAACATCAGCAGGTAATAGCGGATGGTCTCGGGTACGGACCACCACAACAGCGGCATCCTGCCCTGGGCAGGGGTGAAGGCCGTCAGATACCAGACCGCAAAGATAGCCGCGGTCAGCAAGGGCGGGATCATGGCGGCCCGTTGCCTGCGGCCGTCCGCCCCCGGGAGCATGCTACTCCCGGCGGTCAGGACGATGTAGACCAGGATGGTATACGGGTGGCAGAGGAAGAGGATGAGGACCATGATCGCCTGGCGCAGCAACCCCCGGAAGGACCCGGGGCCGTCGGCCAAGCGCTGATGGTCGAGGATTGCCAGCCCCAAGAGCGGCACCGAGAGCAGGAAGTTGGTGAAGCCCATGAAATAGATCTGATGGAAGGCCAAGGGAAAGAGCAGGAGCGTGCCCCAAGGCGGGTTGGCCAAGCGCCGTTGATGGGCCACGACCACGGCGATCACCGCCAACAGGCCGATGTAAGCGGAGAGATAGACACGGCCGGCCATGGTCACCGCCATCACCCTCTCCAGCCAGACGACGAGGTAATAGAACAGGCTATAGGGGCCCGGCCGCAGTTGGGCCTGGTAGAATTGCGACCAGTGATAGGCAGGGTTGTCAAAGGTGGCATTGACATGGGCCAAGAAGAGGTGCTGCGGGTAGTCCTGCAGGGGCGGGAACTCCACCGCCCAGATCGGCAGTAAGGAGAGGAGGGTCAGCATGATGACCGCCCCGAGAAAGAGGTGCCGAGGGCGGCGGTCTGCGGCAGGCTGGGGGGAGTCGGGCATCAAGGGATACTCACTAGGGGGGAATCAGGTTGTTTAGACTGAAGGCTATAGGCGTTAACAGCGTTGACAACCGAGAGGCCCGTGCGGACCATCAAGGAGTCCGTCTTTTTACCTAACAGCCTTCAGCCTAATGCGCTACAGCCTAGCGCCCTGAAAGGGTGCGCCGAAAACTATAAACCGGCAACTGAAAACTGTAAACCGATAACCTCGTTATCCCTGTAAATGTCGTGCAAAAGCAAAAACGGTTGGGTATAGTGGCGGACCATGATTACCAGACGCCAAACACGACAAATTGCAGTGGGCCCGGTCCGTATCGGTGGCGATGCGCCCATCGCCGTCCAGTCCATGACCAACACCGACACCAGGGATGTGGAGCAGACCGTCGCCCAGATCCACCGTCTGGAGGAGGCGGGGTGCGAGATCATCCGGGTGGCGGTCCTTGACCAGCAAGCGGCCGAGTCCCTGCGCCCCATCCGTGACCAGATCCATATCCCGCTGATCGCCGACATCCACTTTGACCACCGTCTGGCCATCGCCAGCATGGAGCATGGCGCCCACGCCATCAGGATCAACCCCGGCAACATCGGCGGTGCCGAGAAGTTGGCCAAGGTGGTGGCCGCGGCCAAGCAGCACCAGGTCTCCATCCGCGTGGGGGTGAACTCCGGCTCGGTGGAGAAGGATATCCTGGCCCGCCACGGCCACCCTGTCCCGGCAGCCCTGGTGGAGAGTGCCCTGCGCAATGTGGCGCTGTTGGAACGGTTGCATTTTGAGCAGATCAAGATCTCCATCAAGTCCTCCGACGCCATGACCACGGTGGCGGCCTACCGGGAGCTCTCCTCGCGCTGTGACTACCCGCTCCACCTGGGGGTTACCGAGGCGGGCGGCCTGATCGCCGGCACCGTCAAATCCAGTGTCGCCTTGGGCATCCTCTTGCACGAGGGGATCGGCGACACCTTCCGTATCTCCCTGACCCGCGACCCGGTTGAAGAGATCCGCGTGGGCTTCGAACTGCTCCGTGCCCTGCACCTCCGCCATCGCGGCCCGGAACTCATCTCCTGCCCCACCTGCGGCCGCTGCCAGATCGACCTCTTTGGCCTGGCCGAGAAGGTCGAACGGTACATCCAGCACATGCGCACCAACCTCAAGATCGCAGTCATGGGGTGCGTGGTCAACGGTCCCGGCGAGGCCAAGGAGGCCGACCTGGGCCTGGCCGGCGGCAACGGCATGGGCATCCTCTTTAAAAAAGGGGAGCTGTACAAAAAGGTCCCCGAGGCCGAGCTGTTCGAGGTCTTTGTCGCGGAGTTGGAGAAGATGGAGAAGAACAGTTAACCGTTGACGGTTGACGGTGGCATAGACCAACCTGTCTGGTGAAACGATATGGTTTCGTTCGAAGATTTAGAGGTATGGAAAAAATCTTGTCGCTTAACCGTCACTCTCTATAGTTTATTGAAACAGTGCCGAGATTATGGAATTCGCGACCAGATGCTTCGGGCCGCAATATCGGTTCCCTCAAATATCGCGGAAGGCAGTGAAAGGAATTCGGTCCCAGACTTCCAGCGGTTTATCGCTATTGCTAAAGGATCCGCCGCCGAATTACGCACCCAAGTGTATATTTCTCAAGAAGTTGGCATCTTCACCCCAGTTGATGCCCGCCAGTTAATTAATGAATTGAAATCAATATCACGGATGCTGCAAGCATTACATGACTCCTTAAAAAGACGACCCGCATCCGCTGGAAACCGTTAACCGTCAACTGATAACTCAAACGACCTATTATGCTCTTTTCAAAGCTCCTGATCCCTACCCTGAAAGAGAACCCGGCCGAGGCGGATGTGGTCAGCCACCGTCTGCTGATGCGGGCCGGCTTCATCCGCAAATTGACCAGCGGGGTCTACTCCTACCTCCCCCTGGGGCTCATGACCCTGCGCAAGATCGAGCGCATCGTCCGCGAGGAGATGAACGCGGCCGGCGCCCAGGAGGTCCTGTTGCCCATGGTGCAGCCCGCTGATCTGTGGGCCGAGTCAGGCCGGTTAAAAAAATATGGGCCGGAGCTGTTGCGCTTCCGCGACCGCCATGACCGCGAGTCGTGTTTGGGACCGACCCACGAGGAGGTGATCACCGACTTGGTGCGCAACAACATCCACTCCTATCGCGGCCTGCCGGTCAACCTCTACCAGATCCAGACCAAGTTCCGGGATGAGATCCGCCCCCGCTTTGGCCTGATGCGGGGCCGCGAGTTCATCATGAAGGACGCCTACAGCTTCGACGCCAGCGAAGAGGGGGTTGATGCCTCCTATGAGGCGATGAAGTATGCCTACCACCGCATCTTCACCCGCTGCGGCCTGCGCTTCCGGGCGGTGGAGGCGGACACCGGCACCATCGGCGGCAACTTCTCCCATGAGTTCATGGTCCTGGCCGATACCGGCGAGGACACCATCGTCATCTGCCGCCAGTGCGCCTATGCCGCCAATCTGGAAAAGGCGGCCTGCGCCCCCCCTGCCCCGGCCGCGACGGTTGACCAGCAGCCCTTGACCCGGGTCGAGACCCCGGGCCAACGCAAGGTGGAGGCGGTCTGCGCCTTCCTCAAGATTGAGCCCCGCGCCCTGGTCAAGACCCTGGTCTACATGGCCGACGGCCAGCCGGTGGCGGTGCTGCTGCGTGGCGACCACGAGGTGCAGGAGGTCAAGCTGAAGAATACCCTGGGTGTCAGCGAAGTGGCAATGGCCACGGACCAGGAGTGTTTCGCCGCCACCGGCGTGCCCACCGGCTACCTGGGACCCATCGGCCTCAAGATCCCGATGATTGCCGATCTGGCCCTTAGCGGCATGACGAACGTTGCCATCGGCGCCAATGAGAAAAATTTTCACCTGATCAACGCCAACCTGGGACGCGACTTCCAGATCGAGAAGATGGCCGACCTGCGCATGGTCACCCCGGCTGACCGCTGCCCCTCTTGCGGCGGCGAGCTGGAGCTCACCCGGGGGATCGAGGTTGGCCACATCTTCAAACTGGGGACCGCCTACAGCGAGGTCTTAAACGCCCGCTTCCTGGACAGCGACGGCCAGGAGAAACCCTTCATCATGGGGTGCTACGGCATCGGCGTCAGCCGGGTGATGGCGGCGGCCATTGAACAGAACCACGACAAGGACGGCATCATCTTCCCCCTGCCCATCGCCCCCTTCCAGGTCATCATCGTCAACCTTGGCTTCACCGACCAGGAGATCACCCGGGCCGCCGAGGCCCTCCACACCGAGCTGCGCAGCCGGGGGATCGATTGCCTCCTGGACGACCGGGATGAACGGCCAGGGAGCAAGTTCAAGGACGCCGACCTCCTCGGCATCCCCTTCCGGGTCACGGTGGGCAAGCGCTTTGCCGCGGACGGCCTGGTGGAGATCAGAAAGCGCGCGGACGGCACCACCATTGATGTGGCCTTCGCCGTAGCGGCCGAGACCTTGGTGCACATGGTGACGGTCCCCTAAACCTGCCCCCCCCTTTTCTGCTCACACCCTCAATCTCCATGCCTCCAATCGATGAGATCATAGCCCTGACCGGCGAGTACATGCCGGAGAAGAACGGCGAGCTGCTCAAGAAGTCCTATGACTACGCGGTCACCGTCTACGCGACCCACGCCAACCGCAAGTCGGGGGAGTCCTATATCTCCCACCCCCTGGCCGTGGCCAAGATCCTTGCCACCATGCGCCTGGATATCCACACGGTGATCGCCGGGCTGCTGCACAAGGCCCTGCGCGGCCGCCCCAAGGCGGCGGAGACGGAGATGGCGGAGCTGTTCGGACCGGACGTGGCCCTGATTGTCAGTGGCGCCACCAAGATCAACGACATCCAGTTCCTGAGCCGCCTGGACTACAAGGCCGAAAACGTCAAGAAGATGCTGTTGGCCATGTCCACCGACGTCAGGGTCCTGTTGGTGAAGTTGGCGGACCATCTCCACGACATGCAGACCATCTCCTTTGTCGAGCCGGCCAGGCAAAAGGAGTTGGCCCAGGACACCCGCGACCTCTATGCCCCCCTGGCCAGCCGTCTGGGGATCGACTGGATCAAGCGAGAGCTGGAGGACCTGGCCTTTCAGTACCTGAACCCGGTCGAGTACGCCGCCCTCTCCTCGCAGATCGAGATGTCCCTGCAAGAGCGGCAGCAGTTTGTCGACGAGATCCGGGGCCTCTTGGAGGCCAAACTGCGGGAGAACGGTCTCAAGGAGTTCATCATCCTCGGTCGCCCCAAGCACCTCTACAGCATCTACCGCAAACTGATCGCCCAGAATATCTCCATCGACAAGGTCTACGACAAGGTCGCCTTCCGGGTGATTGTGCAGACGGTCAACGAGTGCTATGAGGTCATGGGCATCGTCCATGCCCTGTGGACCCCCATTGCCAGCCGTTTCAAGGACTTCATCAGCACCCCCAAGGCCAACCTCTATCAGTCCCTGCACACCTCGGTGGTGGGTCCCCACGGTGATTTCATGGAGATCCAGATCCGCACCCGGGAGATGGATGAGACCGCCAACGACGGCATTGCCGCCCACTGGGCCTACAAAGAGGGCTCGGCCATCACCCAAAAGGACGCCCGGCTGTTTCAGTGGCTGAAGCAGTTGGTGCAGAACCTGCAAGAGGTCGATGACTCGCGGGAGTTCTTGGACGCCGTCAAGATGGAATTGGACCACGCCGAGGTCTATGCCCTGACCCCCAACGGCGACGTCAAGGAGCTGCCCTCGGGCAGCACCCCCCTGGACTTCGCCTATAGCATCCATACCGAGATCGGCCACCGCTGCACCGGCGCCAAGATCAACGGCCGGATCGTGCCCCTGAAGTACGAGATTCAAAACGGCGATGTGATTGAGGTGCTGACCGCGCCCAACCAGCACCCGAATCAGGGGTGGTTGGCCCTGGTCAAGACCAGTCGGGCCAAGAGCCGCATCCGCCACTGGCTGTTGCAGGAGGAGCAGGAACGGTTCCTGGTGGCGGGTCGCGAGATCTGCGAACGGGAGTTGAAGCGCCACAACCTGAGCCTCAAGAGGCTGGCCAAGTCAGGCGACACGCAGGATATCATTAAGAAGCTTGGCTGTAACAGTCTGGAAGATCTGCTGCGCAAGACAGGGATGGGCAAGATCAGCCTACTCGCCCTGGACGAGACCGTGCGCCCCTACGCGGAGGGCGAGGAGAAGGGAAGAGCGCCGGAAGAGCCCCCCGCCATTGAGCACCAGGCCGTGCCGCTCAAGGTTGGCAAGCCGAGAAAGACGAGCCAAAGCATCGTCCAGATCGATGGTATCGACAATGTGCTGGTCAAGATCAGCAACTGCTGTCTCCCCATGCCGGGCGATGCCATCGGCGGCTTCATCACCGCCGGCCGCGGGGTGTCGGTGCATAAGGCGGAGTGCCGCAACCTCCTGGAGGCAGACCCCAACCGCCGGGTATCGGTCCGTTGGACCCACTCCGACAAGGCGGGCCACAAGGCCAAGATTCAGGTCCTGGCCCACAACAGCAAGGGGTTGCTGGTCGCGATCTGTAATCAGGTGCAGGCCGAGGATGCCGAGATCCTGGATGTGGAGGCACACTCATCCAAGACCTCCATTGAGGCCACCATTGATTTGGTGGTGGAGGTGACCGACAAGGAACATCTGGCGGTCATCCTCCAGCGGCTGATGCATATGAAAGGGGTATTGAAGGCGAGGCGGGTATAAAGCAGGGGGGAACTGTTTACGGTTGGCAGTTAACAGTTACCAAAAAAAAGAGGCTTTCCGCGGCGGAAAACCTCTTTGGGGTGGGGGCACGAACGCAGCACGTGCTCAACCAGGGGGAGCACTTGTCCGTAAACCGATAACCGTTACCCGTTAACCACGGGAGTCGCTTGCTTGGCCATCGGCTTGACCACAGCGCCGGAACGGATACAACGGCTACAGACCCGGACATGCTTGGCATTGCCGCCGCCACCCTCTACTCTGACGGTCTGCAGATTGGGCAACCAGCGACGACGGGTCTTGTTGTTGGCATGGCTGACGTTATTACCGGTGGAGGGCTTTTTGCCGCACAATTCACACATTCTTGACATGATAGACTCCTTATGTTTTTTGGTAGCTACGCAGATTGGCTTGGTTGCTTGAGCGTGTAGGCAGCAGGGAGAAGAGCTTGCGTGGATCACCAGGGACCACGCTTTCTCCCTGCCCAAACAGCCCACAGGGCATCCGCCCGCGCAGTGACGGTTCGACACGAAAAACAGACTATATACTGAGTATCGGAGAAATTGGCAAGGGTTTTCATCACCTCCGGGCTCATTGCCGCCCCCTCTCTTGAGCTTCCCCACCAACCCGCAGCCCCACCCTATTAGGCCCCATGAACATACGCATCATCCTTATCGCCATCACCATCTGCACCCTCCTCCCGGTCTCCCCCGCCCCGGCCCGCGAGGGCCTATCCGTCGACCCAGACACCGTCATCCAAGCAAATTTCCTCGGCATCAACGCCGTCCATCACGGCTTCAGCTATCTCCCCGAGTCCGTGGAGATGGGGATGACCGCCGAGCTGCGCGCCCTGGAACTGGCCAGGGTCAAGGAGTCCGGCATCCGTATGGCCCGGACCTTCTACCGCCCCGACTGGGCCATGGGCGACGGCCCCTGGCTCAGGCCCGATTGGGACTCCCCCAAGATGAAGGCCCTCTACGCTTGGCTGGCCGACCTGCAAAGCATCGGCGTCGACGTTGCCCTGAACATGGGGTGGTGGTTCCCTCGGGACGTCATCTGGAACCGGGAGCAGCACCTTCCCTCCTACCCCGACGACCTGCACGCCTATTGCCGGTGGCTGAGTGCCTCCCTCCACGAGATTATTCAGGTGCGGGGCTTCACCAATGTCAAATATGTCGTCATGTTCACCGAACCGAACGACATGCATGGCAACACCCCCGGGGCCAAACCGTTGTGGCAGTATTACAAGGAGGTGCTCCAGGCCGTCAACCAACAACTCATTGACGATGGTCGGCGCCACTTGGTCAAAATTGTCGGCCCCAACACCAGCCAGGCCCCTACATGGCTGGACAAGGCCACCTCGGAACTCAATGAGGTCATCGACATCTACGCCAGCCACAACTATAACTTCACCACCTATCAACAGTGGTACGATATGGCCTTGACCATCAAGAAGATGGTGGACCCGACTGGCAAGCCCTTCTGGATCGACGAGTATGGAGTACAGGACTTCAAGCTCCGCCAAAGCGGCCAATACGGGACGGTCCTGGCCCTGGCAAGTGCCGCCTTTATGAACGCGGGCGCCCAGTCAGCCATGCTCTGGATCTTAAACGATCAATACTACCCCGAGCCCCTCAAGTACCTGACCAACGGCGACGCGTTTCTGGACGGCAAGCACAGCTGGGGGCTCTTCCCCTGGCTCCCCGAGAGCCGGGCCACCCGGCCGGCGTGGGAGGCCTTTGTCTTGCTCTCCCGCTGCATGGGGGAGGCGGGCAGCCGGATCGTGGGGAGCCAGGGGCTTGGCGATCTGCCCATCGCCGCCGTCACCCTAAAGGACGGCGGCATGAACATCCTGGTGGTCAATGGCGCGCCCAGGCCACGAGAGGTGGAGATCCGGTTCCCCAGGGAGGTCACCCTACCCCTCTATCGCCATGGCTATGACCCCGCGGCCAGCACCAAGCTCTCTTCCGCTCGCCTCCCCCTGCCGGCAGCGGCCAGCAGAGGGCTCGCGTTCGCCGATACGCTCACCGCCAACGAGGTGGTGGTCTATAGCACCAGGCCCCCTAGCCCCGATGATCCCGATCCCCTGGTGAGCCATGTGCCCGAGTATACGCACGAGGGGTTGACGAATATCGCCCTGCACAAGGCGGTCAAGGTGTCAAGCGCTGATGCGGAGTGGCCGGCTGAACAGCTGACGGATGGCAAGCGCCTGACCTCCTGGCGCTCTGGACCGCGGGCCAAGCGCCAGGAGGAAGAGGTGACCATCGATTTGGGCAGCCTCGTTGCCGTGCGCCAGATTGAGGTGTTTCCGCAATACTCGGGGGAGGTGGGGCAGAAGAGGAAGGTGGAAGATGAACTCCGGCTTAGCGTCGCCGGGGAGAAGCGGCAATGGCGGCGGCTTACGCTTCCAGATACGCGGCGCAACGCCCACGCGGCCCTGATCACCGCTATCCAGCCGCGGCCTATACGCTATATCCGCATCGGCGTCAAAGGCCCGCGCCAACCCGGCCCTGACGGCCTATTCCGGGCCGGCCTGGGCGAGGTGAAGGTCTTCGCTCGCCAAGAGTAACTGATCAGGTTGTTTAGTTCTAATTTGTCACATTCGTCCTCCGTATAAAGCAAGGTACCGTGGTTGTAGCCGCTGGCGTTGATAGCGGTCCCCATCCGGGACTTGCCACCTGCCTTCCGCGCTCAGCGAGCGCGGCTACAACGCAAATGTGACAAAGTAGAACTAATCGCCTACAGCCTATCCCCCTACCCTCTCCCCGCCGCATCCACAAATCGCAGATCCACCAGTTTTTCCAGATCGACAATCTTGCCCACCCCCATGCGCTCGTGCATGTAGCGCTGGATTTTGTCCAAATCCTCCAGCACGGGGTAGAGATTGTTCATGGTGATCCCGTTGGGGGCCTCCAACACCCCCTGAATGATGGCCGGCTGTAGGCCAAGGGTCTTGGCCGGGTCGAGGAAAGCGACCGCGAGCTCGGCAACAAGGGCCTTGTTTTGTTCCACAAACTTGCCGGCCTGGATGAGCAGGCTGGTGAACTCATGCACGGCGTCGGGGTATTGCTGAATAAATTCGTTACGCATGGCGACCACACAACAGGGGTGATCCGGCCACAGGGCCGAGGAGACGAACTGCAGCTCGGCGATCTTCTTGTTGATGGCGTTGGAGCCGATCGGTTCGGCAACGATAAACCCGGCCACCTCCTCATTCTCCTGCATGATGGCCGGCATCTGGATGGGGGGGGCGACCTCGAAACGTACATTAATCGCCTTGGTCGCCCCCGGCACCCCGGGCCTGAGCCCCAGACCGCTCAGATACTGGTGGGCCAGCACATGGTGAATCGACATCTGGTGCGGGATGCTGACCGCCCGGTATTTATAGAACTCCGCCTCCGAGGCAAAATCCTCCAGGGGTGAGGAGCGGGAGCGCACAAAAGAGCTGCCGTTCTTATGGGCCAGGAGGATCAAGCGGATATCGGCCCCAAAGGCAAAGAGATCCATGGCCATGGGCGCCAAGATAAAGGCGCCATCGATCTTGCCCCGCTCCAAAGCCTCCTGCACCGGGTTCCAGCCGGACATACAGAGCGGCTCCAGTTCGAAGTACCGTGGCGTCACCATACCGCTGCTGATCTGATGGTGTAAGACGCCAAGGGCCAGGTGGTCGGTGATCTGGATATGGGCGATCCGCATCCTCGCCTTGCCCGAGGCCGTGGTCCTGGCTGCTTGCTGGCCGCTCTCCTTGGTTGCCACCCCAAATACCTGCTCGATCTTTTCGCGAATCTGCCCTTCGTCAAAGGGCTTGGCAATATGGCCATTGGCCCCGGCCTCCATGGCAATGGCCACATTGCTCCTTTCCGCCTGGGCGGTGGCCATGATGAACGGCATGGCCTTGGTGCCCTCGTCCGCCCGCACCGCTTGCAACAGGGCCAGACCATCCATCTGCGGCATGTTCCAGTCGCTGATGATGAGATCGATCCGGTTTTCCTTGAGCTTGGTCAAGGCATCCACGCCATTTTCGGCAACAACAATCGAGTGGAAACCGACATTACGGAGGATCTGGGCAAAGATCTTACGCATAAAACCGGCATCGTCCACCACCAGAATAGTCATGTCCATATTCAATTCCATGGTTGCACTCCTTTGGTTAAGGTTACGACTTGCTGCAAATTGATATCAGCCTTGCCCGGCTCACGGGAGCAGGGGGGCAAGAGCTGGGGTTAATTCGGCAAGCAGGGGGGCACAGCCCATCAAGTCGCCCGTCCTGGCCCGCATCTCCAGGGCCTTGGCCTGCTCTCCGCGATCGCTGAGGCCGGCATTGAGCAGCAGTCCTTTAATGGTGTGGGCGGCCATGATCACTCCCTGCTGATCGTGCAGTTCCAAAGCGCTGTGGGCCTTGGCCAGTTCCGTCTTCAGCCCTTTCTGAAACTGCGCCAGCATGGGGGCCACCATCTCCGGCGTCAGATCATAGGTGGTGCACAGATGCTCGTTGACCGCGGCAAGGGTTGTTCGCGTCAGCTGACCCATCTCCTGGACAGCCGGCTGCGCCATCGGCGCCGGCCCCTCTCCCCGGACTCGGGTGGAGTGCGCTCTCTCCTGCTGAATCGTTTCAATGGTCGCGACCAGTTGGTCAATCATCAGCGGCTTCGCCAGAAAGGCGCGGATGCCGATGGTCTTGGCCCTCTCTTCGTCGACACTCTCACTGTGGCCCGTGACCATGACGATGGGGATATCGGGACGGATCTCCAGCATCCGTTCGGCCATCTCCGAGCCGATCAGCACGGGCATGGTCTGGTCGGTAATCACCAGATCGAACTGTTCGGGTTGGGCGCGAAAGAGTTTCAACGCTGCCACGCTGTCGGTGAGGCCAGTCACCTGACAACCAATCCTCTCCAGAATTTGCACCCCCAGGCGCACATTAAAATCCACGTCATCGACGAACAGGACGTGGCCCGTGATGCGACCGGCCAGGGTCTTTAACGGCGCTTGCCCCCTGGCCTGTTCCATGAGCGGCAGATAGACGGTAAATGTCGTCCCCTGGCCGACCGAGCTCGCTACCGTAATCTTGCCCCCCAGACTGGAGACGATGCCGTGGACCACGGACAGCCCCATGCCGCGGGCCTCCCCTCGCCCCTTGGTGGTGTAATAGGGTTCAAAGATACGGCGCTTGACCTCGTCATCCATCCCCTGGCCGCTGTCGATGACGCTCAGTCGCGCATAGCAGCCGGGGGGCAGCCCTTGCTCATTGTCCGTGGTGGCCTCCCACTCGCAAAGTCCGACCTCCAGGGTCCCGCCCTTCTCCTGCATGGCCTGGTAGGCATTGGTGCAGAGGTGCATCAGCAACTGATGGATCTGGCTGGCCGAGGCCCGTATCGGCCGGCATTGCGGATCGAGACGATCCTCCACCCGGATGGTGACCGGCAGGGTGTCGCGCATGATCGTGACCACCTCCCGGGCAGGCACGTGGAGCTGCAACGGTTTCACCTCCGTGTCATCACCGCTGCTGAAGGCCAGGATATGCCGGACCAGGGTCCCCGCCCGCTCAGTGGCCTGGACCACCTCTTGCAAATTCTTGGCCGCCAGGCTCGCGGGGTCCAGCTCCTCCAGGGTGAGGAGGGTGTAGCCACCTATCGCATGCAAGAGGTTATTGAAATCATGGGCGATGCCGCCGGACAACACGGCCAGGGCCTCCATCTTCTGGGCATGGCGCAACTCCTCCTCCACCCTCTTGCGCTCCGAGATGTCCGAAATCAGATAGAGAAAGCCCATCTCCCGGCCATCCGCATGGTTGATGGCGGCACGGACAACCTCGGCCGGGAAGAGCGCCCCGTCCTGCCGCCTACACTCCAGGTCGTGGCGAGCCGGACCCCCGTGGGGGATGGCGTCACCCCCGGGTCCGGCAGGGAACACCGCCTCATTGGTCAGGGTCTGCAAGCGCCCGATCTCCCTGCCGAGGACCTCGCTCTCCCCGAGGCCGAAGATCCGGGAAAAACCGTGATTGACCATCTGGATCTCCTGGGCCGTGCTGACAAGGACGATGGCCTCGGGCACGGCGTCGAACATCGCCTCCAGCAAACGCTTCTGATGCAACACCTCATTTTGGGCCTCGCGGCGCAGGGTGATGTCACGATCAAGACCTCGGTAGCCGGTGCACTCTCCATGCTCATCGATAATGGGGACCCCGCTTGACTCCAGGATCACCCGATGACCATCCCGGTGGAAGACCGTTTTTTCCAGGGTAAGGTACGGCTCTTGCCGGGCGACGATCGCGCTCCAGATGGAGCGGAACCGTTCCGCCTCGTCTGGGGGCATGCGGCCAAACATCGATTGGCCGATGAGTTCCTCCTCATCCAGACCCAGGAGTCTGGCGCCCGAGGGGCTGGAATAGGTGTACACGCCATTTCTGTCCACCTTCCACACCCACTCGTTGATCTTCTCGATCAGGTCGCGATAGCGCTCCCGGCTCCTAGCCAAGGACTCCGTGGCCTCCTTGTTGGTGATGGCCAGGGCGATGGTGTCGGCAATGGCGGCCAGGGAGTGGATGACAATCTCGGACAGGGGCGTCCTGGAGAAGAGCCCCAGCACGCCAATGACTTGGTCATCCACCAGCAGGGGGTGTCCGGCAAAGGCCACCATCCTCTCCGCTTTGACCCACTCCTGATCAACAATCTGGGGGTCACCGAGGAGATGATTGGAGATATATGGTCTCTTGGTGACGGCGATGGCACCAATCTTGTTGGACATATCCACCCGTTTGTATCTGGAGGCCCCATCCGTCCGCGTATAGATGCCGCGACTGGCTTGCATCTCCAAGAGATCACCGCCTTCGTCCTGGTGGCGCATGGTCCAGATCCTGACAAAGGCGGCATTGACGGAATTGAGCACCAAGGTGCAGCAGGCATCCAGCATCTCCTGCAAGCCCTTGCTCCGGGTCAGAGCAACCCCGATTTCGGCACTCAAGGAGAGCAGCCGGATATGCTTTTCCATCTCCTGGGCCTGCTGCCGACTCAGATCGAAGAGCATGGAGTTTTGCAGGCCCGAGGCCAATTGCTGGACAATCGGGTCAAGCAGCAGTTGCAAGGCCGGGAGTTCTCTCTCCTCGGCAAAACCAAGGCAGAGCACGCCAATGACCGCATCGCCCGTGCGCAGGGGCAGGGCGGCGATGGTACGCAACGCCCGCTGCCGGCACTCGGTCAAGCCGCACCGCCCGGAAGGGGTTGGCGCGCGCAAGAATACCGGTTGGCCCTGGCTGGCCAGGGAGCAGGGCGACTGGGCATCAGGGGGCAGGAGATGCCGGCCAACA
>OBOI01000148.1_pt1 | contig 28343 bp, 34 predicted proteins | sample 1670151 | NCBI WGS metagenome assembly OBOI01 (sample SAMEA104232303, study PRJEB22302) | sediment metagenome | biome: forest; feature: aquifer; material: sediment | place: USA | collected 2011-08-07 | depth 0.01 m | reverse complement strand
CAACACATACGCCCCGCAAGGGGCGTTTGTGTTTGCGCTGCTGCTAAAATACGCGAACTTTCACCGCCGGTCTGATCGACCCCAGACCTGCCCAAGATCACTACACATTCCGACATGTCGCGAACGAACATGTTTCAAGAGACTTCCGCTGCCTTGCCTTCCATAGAACACCCAGACGCTTTGGCGCGATGGCTCGCTGTCGGCGCCGCCGTCGCGTCGGCGCTGATTCTGTTCGTTACGACGGGGATGCTGGTCGTGGTCTTAGTCCTGATGGACGACGCTTACGTGCTGCGGGAGGAAATTAGGCAAACATCGAAAGAGGCGGAGGCAATGCGCGCGGAGGTCGCCGACATTGCCGTGCGGCTGGAGGAAAATCGTTCGCCGTCAGTAGCGGCCTCCGACGGCAGCCGGCGTGACATCGCGGCGGTTGATTCCGTGCCGCGACCGACCGGATACGGTGCCGCGGCTCACCCGGTTAAGGTTCGCGCGGACGCGCCCACGCCGGTGTGCGTATTCCGCGCCGGCAACGGCGACAGTCTGGCCAACTGCATCAAGCGTTCGACGAAGAGCTGATCCGAAAAACGGCGCCGCCCGCCGATGTCGCCGACGGCCGATGGTGCCGAACTCGCCCCAATGCCATGTGTCGCAAAGCAGACGTTTGTCTTGGCACCACCGAAAGGTCGTACCGCTTGAATATTCAAGCCGATATTGCGTTGCAGCAAAACATCTGTATCATGAGCATAATTACCATATTAGGAGATGCTCATGAATGTCCTTGCGCAAAAATGCATGCCTACGATCCTTGAGATGATCAAGGTCGCTGTCGGTCTGTTTGTTGTATCCACGATTTTGGGGGCAATGCTCTTTCGTTAAACGGAAGCGTCCCTGGCAAGATCGCAGAACCCGCCCGAGCGGCGGGTTCTGTTTTGGGAACGACGCTATCGATCGCTTCCGGTTGAGTAAGGCGCCTACCAACGTCGATCGACCATTTTGTCTTACGGGCGATCTGAAACATCAGATCGCCCGCTTGCTGATCTAAAATGGCGGTTACCGTCCGGCTGCGGCGGTTTGTCGTCAGGCGTCGGATCATGGGGTGACCGCAATGAGACACTTCTTCGGGCTTTTACTACTAGTCTTTGCAATCTATGCACACGGTGCAGGCGGTTTGTTCGGCAAAGCGGCTTCGGCTAATGCCGGGACAACATATGGTGCGTTGGCCTACGACGTGAAAACCCGAGCATGGGCCTATACGGTTAAGTCGCCGGACGGCGCCGGTGCGGCGGCGACGGTATCCAAGCTCTGCGGTGCTTCCTGTAGTTCCTACGGCCCATTCGAACAGTGCGGCGTGCTGGCGTCAAACGGCACCCATGTTGGCTATGGCGCCGGATCAACCCAAGCTGCGGCAGAAGGCGAAGCTATCAAGATATGCGGCGAAGCCTGCCAGGTTGCGGTTTGGGCCTGTAACACCATGTCTGCAAGCGAAGGCGCGGGTTTTGGCGTCGCAACGAATCATCGGAAAAACTTCGGCGCGATCGCTTTCGACGCGAACACCGGCAGCTTCGGAACCGTTTGGGATTACGGCAGTTTTCAGGAAGCGGTTGCCGGTGCGAAAAGCCATTGTGACAAGGATTGCAGGATGTACGTCGCCCAGTCCGGCGATTGCGGCGTCCTGGCGAAGGGCGGGCGCAGTATTGCCGTCGGCACAGGCGCCGACTACCGCGCGGCCGAAGACATGGCGCGTGCCAAGTGCGGCAACGACTCGTGCGAAACGATCACCTGGTTTTGCAACGCCGCTTCCAGGTAGTTCGGCCCAAATTTCCGGGATCGAACGTGAAACGTAAGGAGCAATTCGATAGCGTGGCATTACGCACACCGGCGCCAAGGTGCGCGCACTGCAACGGCGCAAACGGCTGTTAAACTCCGCCCGCCGGATTGCGTTCACCGTACTCGCCGCCGTACCCCTCTAACCATTCAACATTTCTGCGACAAAACAGATGGCCCCGACCACTCCTCCCTATGACCGTGTAGCGGTACTCGAAAACCTCGGCGGAGACGAGGACTTGCTGCTGCAGATTGCCGAGCTTTTCGTTGCCGACTGGCCACAAAGTCGTGAAAGATTGCGCCGTGCTCTAGCCGCCGGCGATGTCGAGGCCTTGCGTGCCGCTGCGCATGCGGTCAAGGGGGCAGTCGCTAATTTCGGTGCCGAACAGGCCGTCCAGGCGGCGAAGCAATTGGAGATGGATTGCAGGGCCGGCAATCTGTCGCGCGCGCCTTCGCTGCTCGACGCCACCGAGATGGCCATCGACGATGTCGTGGCGGCACTGAAACTCGAAATCGCGGCCTAAATTATCGGGATCGAGGCGGCGCGCGCCTTGAGTTCCTGCCGCGCCGAACGCCAGTTCGGGCAAAGACGTTCAACTTCCGTCCAGAAGCGCGGGCTATGGTTCATTTCCGCAAGGTGGGCGAGTTCGTGCGCAACGACGTAATCGATGAGGGCGGGGGGCAAGTGGATCAGCCGCCAGTTGAGACGTATGCCGCTGTGACGACTGCAACTACCCCAGCGCGTACGCGCCGAGGAAAGCGCCAGCGGCGGCACCGGCCGTCCCAGTTGTGCCGCAAGCAATGCCACGCGCTCCGTGAAAATCTCCAGCGCCCGCCGTTGCAGGCCGCGCCGCGCCAGACAATCCAAATCGGCGTCGGCACGCGCAGCAAGAACCAGCAGATCGGCTTCCCAGGCGATGCGGTTGGCGCCAGCCACCACCCGTACCCGCGCTTCGCCGTCCAGCAGCGGAATCGTTGCGCCGTCGCGTATCGTCAAATGGCGCCGCTCGCTGCGCATCGCATGTTCGTCGAGTTTCTTCAGCACCCAGTCGCCGTGCTTGCGTGCAAATGTCTCGATCTCGGCGAGGCTGACGTGGCGCGGCGTCCCGATGCGCAGCCCCCGCTCGTCGATCGTCAACGACAAGCGGCGCCGGCCGGTAGCCAGTTCGTAGGCGACGATGCGCGAACCGATCTGGAGATGCCGCGCCTTCGGCTGCGGGACGGCCGGCGGCAAACGAAACAAGGAAAGCTGCAAGGGCAGCGTCATGCGGCGCAGGCAAAACCGGGCGCGTCCCCCGCGTCCGGGCCTGAAGTCAGTTGCGTTGGCTCAGCCGCGAACAGATCGTCCGCCGCGCAGCCAAGCGGGAGTTTGGCGATGGCCGGCACAAGCGCTTGTTCTATCGTCGCCAGCGGCTGCTCGATCAGGCGCCAGTTGCAACGCAGTCCGCCGCGGCCGTCGGGTTGCACCCAACTGGCGCGTGCGGCGAAAGACAGCGAACAATGCGGAATCTGGCGACCGAGCGCACGCGCCTGAATCGCAATGCAGATCGACAGCAGGCGCGCGGCTTCCTTGCGCAGCCAAGACTCGGCGCTATCCTGAATCTGCCGCGCGCTAGCTTCGGGCGGTAGCGGCAGATGGAGCACGCCGTCTTCGAGCACCGCGGTACGGTGGCGCGTATCCAGCGTCAGCGCAATGGCGTCGCCGAGGTAGGTTAGCCGCGCCCCGTCGCGCCAGCGTGCACCCGGATCGGGCATTTCGCAATCGAGTCGCAGCGCAAGTTGCGGCGCACGCGCTCTCACGACGCGCCTCGCGTCCCCGTCCCTGCGGGAAGGCCGGCCGGCAAAGCGTACAAATAAGGGCTGATACGGCGCATTTCGTCCTCGATCCAGCTCTCCGCGCGAAGGCCGATATCTTCCGTGGATAGGCCGGCCGGGTCAATCGCCGGACCGATGCTGACGGTAATCGTTCCTGGGCGTTTGACAAAGGCATTGCGTCCCCAGAACTCGCCGGAGTTCAAGGCTACCGGCACGACGGGAGCGCCGGAGACGGCGGCGAGGTGGGCGCCGCCGATCTTGTAGCGCTTCTTGCTGCCCGGCGGCACGCGCGTACCCTCGGGAAAAACCACGACCGAATAGCCCGCGGCGAGGCGCTGACTGCCGCGCTGGGCAACCTGATTCAACGCCTGCTTGCCGGCGCCGCGGTCGATGGCAACGAAAGGCATCAGCCACAAGCCCCAGCCGAAGAAAGGTAGCCAGTGCAGCTCGCGCTTGTAGACGAAAGATGTCAGCGAAAAAATTTGCTGGAGCGCCAGTGTTTCCCACGCCGACTGGTGCTTGCACAGAATCACGCATGGCACCGCCGGAATATTCTCGCGGCCGAGTACGCGATGATCGATGCACAGCAGGTTTTTCACCAGCCACATGGCGAAGTTAACCCAGGGCATGACGAACCGGCGGCGCGCGCGCAGCGGCAACCAGAATGCGAGCAGCAGCAGCAGGACGAAGGGCGGCGTCACCAACAGCAGCGTTGCCATGAACAACGCAGAGCGCAGGGCGATCATAGCGTCGCGATTTTTGCCACGGCGGCGGCGAGATCGGAAAAGACCGGTGTGCCGGGCGGCAGGGCCGGGTCTTCGAGCGTCTTTTTGCCTTTGCCCGTCAGCACCAGCACCGGCTGGGCATAGACGGCCATTGCCGCCTGCAAGTCGCGCAGGGAATCGCCGATGGCGGGCACGCCGGCAAGATCGGCGTTGTAGCGGGCGGCGATTTCCTGGAACAGACCCGGCTTCGGCTTGCGGCAAGCGCAGTTATCGGCGCCGGTATGGGGGCAGAAGAAGATGGCGTCGAAACGACCGCCGACCTGCGCCGCCGCCTTGATCATCTTCTCGTGAATTGCGTTCAGCGTATCCATCTCGAACAAGCCCTGGCCGATGCCCGACTGGTTGGTCGCGACGATGACGCGATATCCCCATTGATTGAGCCGCGCCACGGCTTCGAGGCTGCCCGGAATCGGCCGCCACTCGTCCGGCGACTTGATGTACTGGTCGGAGTCGTGGTTGATGACGCCGTCGCGGTCGAGGATGATGAGCTTCATGCCTGCATTTTCACCACGGCGACACGGCGGACACGCCGGAGAATCGAGGCAAAATCCGACCTATTCATTTTCGCCATGTCCGCCGCGGCTAGACGGAAAGCCGCGAAATGTCGGCGACCTGGTTCATCGCCCGGTGCAAGGTGGCGAGCAGGCCGAGACGGTTGGCGCGCAGCGCCGGATCTTCGGCGTTAACCATGACGTCGGTGAAAAAGCTGTCCACCGGTTCCCTGAGCGCCGCCAGGGCCTGGAGCGAGCCGGTGTAGTCGCCGGCCGCGAAGGCCGCGTCGGCCAGCGGCTTGACCTGCGCCAGAGCCGCGTTAAGCGCGATTTCGGCCGGTTCCGTGAGCAGTGCGACATCGATCTTCGCCACCACGCCGCCCTCGACCTTTTTCAGGATGTTGCCGACGCGCTTGTTGGCGGCGGCGAGGCTCGCGGCTTCAGGCAGCGCAGCGAAGGCGCGCACCGCGGCCAGCCGCTTCGGGATGTCGCCGAGACGCTGCGGGCGCAGGCTGACGACGGCGTCCACCTCCTGCGCCGAGTAGCCCTGGTCGCGCAGGCTGCCGGCGAGGCGCTCGTAGATGAAGTCCACCAGAGCGGCGCCGGCATCGGCGTTAATCAGTTTGGCGTCCAAGAGCAGTTGATCCAGTGCCAGCGGCAGGTCGCCCTCAATCAGCATGCGAATGACGCCCAAGGCATGACGGCGCAGCGCGAACGGATCCTTGTCGCCGGTAGGTATCTGGCCAATGCCGAACATGCCGGTGAGGGTTTCTATCTTGTCGGCAAGGGCGACAGCGGTACCAACCAGACCGCGGGGAAGGCTGTCGCCGGCAAAGCGCGGCTTGTAGTGATCTTCAATAGCGTCGGCAACGGCGACGGCCTCACCGTCATGCAGCGCGTAGTAGCGCCCCATGATGCCTTGCAGTTCGGGGAACTCGCCAACCATATCGGTGAGCAGGTCGGCCTTCGCCAGCACCGCCGCCCGGTCGGCCTGGTTGGCCGTGGCCTCGCCGCCGAGCCGGTGCCCAATCAGGCGTGCCAGGGCCGCTACGCGTTCCACCCGCTCGCCCTGAGTGCCGAGCTTGTTGTGATAGACCACTTTCGCCAGGCCGGGGATACGGTCCATCAGCGACTTCTTGCGATCCTGATCGTAGAAAAACTTGGCGTCGGCCAGGCGCGGGCGCACTACGCGCTCGTTGCCGCCGACCACGGCGCTGGCGTCGGCGGGGCGGATGTTGCTGACGATGAGGAACTTGTTGGTCAGCTTGCCATTGGCATCGAGCAGCGGAAAGTACTTCTGGTTCGCCTTCATGGTCAGGATCAGGCACTCCTGCGGCACTTCGAGAAAGGCCGGCTCGAACTGGCCGATCAGCACGTTGGGCCGCTCGACCAGCGCCGTCACTTCGTCGAGCAGCGCATCGTCGTCGATAGGCTGGCCGCCGGCCTGAGCGGCAGCAGTTGCAAGCTGGCGCGCGATCTCGGCGCGGCGCGCGGCGAAGCTGGCGATGACAGCGCCGTCGGCTTCAAGTTGCTGCGCGTAGCTGTCGGCATCCTTGAGCACGATCGGGTCGACGGTCGCCTCGAAGCGGTGGCCGTGCGTTTCGCGGCCCGCCTGCAAGCCGAGCACGGAAATCGGCACCACATCTACGCCATGCAACGCGACGAGGCCATGCGCCGGACGCACGAAGTTCACCGTACTCCAGCCGTCGGCGAGTTGGTAGCTCATGACCTTGGGAATGGGTAGCGCTGCGAGCGCGGCTTCGAGCGCCTTCTGCAAACCCTCGGCCAGGGTGGCGCCCTTGGCCATGCTGTCCAAGAAAAGCACCTCGGCCTTGCCGTCCGCTTCACGGCGTAGTTGCGGCACCACCGCGGCATCGGCGCCGAGGGCAGCAAGCTTCTTCAGCAGCGCTGGCGTCGCATTGCCCGCCGCATCAAGGCCAACGGCGACCGGCATCAGCTTCTGTGCCTGGGCCTTGTCCGCAGCCTGCGCCTGCAACGCGGTGATATGGGCAGCGAGGCGACGTGGCGAGGCATAAGGCGTAACCGTTGACGAATCGATCGCCAACCCCTGGTTCTTCAACGATTGCGCCAGCGTCTGGGCAAACACTTCGCCCAGCTTCTTCAGCGCCTTCGGCGGCAGTTCCTCGACAAACAGTTCGACCAGCAGGTTTCTGGATTCGTTGGCTTCGGCCGGCCTGTCGGCCTTAACGCCCGCTTCGCGCGCATTAGCCTTCGCCGAAACTTCACTAGCGTTCGTTTTCATGTTCAGGCCGCCTTCTTCGCTGCGAGTTGCGCCAGCACTTCCTCGGCGTGTGCGCGCGCTGCCATCGGGAAACCCCTCCGGGCGCGGCTGTCGAGGTAGCTCTGCGCGACGCTGCGCGCCAGGTTGCGGATGCGCCCGATGTAGGCGGCGCGCTCGGTGACCGAAATCGCGCCACGCGCGTCCAGCAGATTGAAGGTGTGCGCCGCCTTCAGCACCTGCTCGTAAGCCGGCAGCGCCAGCTTCTCGCTCATCAGGTGCTGCGCCTGCTTTTCATGGGCGCCGAAAGCGGTGAACAGGAAATCGACGTCGCTGTGTTCGAAGTTGTAGGCCGACTGTTCGACCTCGTTCTGGTGATAAACGTCGCGGTAGGTCAGGCCCTCGGTCCACACCAGGTCGAACACGTTTTCCACGCCTTGAAGGTACATGGCAAGGCGTTCGAGGCCGTAGGTAATCTCGCCGGTGATGGGCTTGCAATCGATGCCGCCGACCTGCTGGAAGTAAGTGAACTGCGTCACCTCCATGCCGTTCAACCAGACCTCCCAGCCCAGACCCCAGGCGCCCAGCGTTGGATTCTCCCAGTCGTCCTCGACGAAGCGGATGTCGTTCTGCTTCAGGTCGAAGCCCAGCGCTTCGAGCGAACCAAGGTAAAGCTCAAGGATGTCGGCCGGCGCGGGCTTGAGCACCACCTGGTACTGGTAGTAGTGCTGCATGCGGTTAGGATTTTCGCCGTAGCGTCCGTCCTTCGGCCGGCGCGAGGGCTGGACGTAGCCGGCCTTCCACGGCTCGGGGCCCAGCGCCCGCAGGAAGGTGGCGGTATGGCTGGTACCGGCACCGACTTCCATGTCGTAGGGTTGCAGCAGGGCGCAGCCTTGCCGGGCCCAGAAATTCTGGAGCCGGAGAATAAGCTCTTGGAATGTCGGTTTGGATGCAGCCATGAAGATGTCCGGCGGAGTCGCAAAGCGCCGATTTTACAGGGAAAGACCGGCTTGCCCCAGACTGACCCGCATCCCGGATGCGCAGGCAATGGAAATGTTGGACGGAATGGCGACTGCGTTGCGCTCGCAGATGGCTTCCGGTCACGGTACCAAGAGACTCACTTCTTCATGTAGACCATGTACTCGCGGTCGACGACCATGATGTGCTTGGTCAGCCATTCGTTGATGAGCAAACGAACCTCTTCGACAATGCGGTCGAGCGTCATGCCGCCGGCGTTGGCGTAAAGACGGGCGAGGCGGGCACGGAACTCGCCGTGCAGCTTCTTGTGGGCTTCCAGTCCCGGGTAGCTTATGTTTTCGAGCATCTTCTCCTCGTCGCGAAAATGCACGACGACGTAATCGCTCAGCGCCGCCAGCGTGCGCATGACGCGCACCTGATCGTGGTCGCCGACCATGGCGGCGGCGAGATCGAACAACTTCTTGTGCTGTCGGTCCACGGCTGGATTGCCGATTTCCAGCGCGGGGGACCACTCGATGGTTTCGGAACTCATAAATCCCGGCCTTCCTCTGCTATGTTTGACTGGAAGTATAGGGTATTCGCGGCGACCGCCGTCGCAGCAACGCCGGCAAGCATGCCAAAAGCGCCAACATCACCGCCGCGACGTTGCCGTAGCGCACGAAGGGGGTCGCACCGGCATAGCCATGCAGCTCGACGGCCAGAGCGCCGGTGGAAAAGGGTTCCAGTGCGGCGGCGACCTTGCCGTCGGGCGTGATCGCCGCCGTCATGCCGGTGTTCGTCGCCCGCAACATCGGCCGTCCGGTTTCCATGGCGCGCATGCGCGATATCTGCAAATGTTGCGGCTGGGCGAGCGAGTCGCCGAACCAGGCGGTGTTGGACAGATTGACCAGCAGCGTTGCCGCTGGCAGCGCCTGGATGATTTCCTCGCCGAAGAGGTCTTCGTAGCAGATGTTGGGCGCAATCGATTGACCGGCAATGGTAAGCGGCTTTTGCGGCGACGGGCCGGCCGAGAAGTCGGACATGGGAATGCTGGCGAGCTTGAAGAACCAGCCGAAGCCCGGCGGCTGGTATTCGCCGAAAGGTACGAGGTGACGCTTGGCATAGGCCTGCACATCGAAGCTGCCATCGCCGCGCCGATTCACGACGACGGCGCCGTTGGTGTAGCCATTGACGCTGCCGTTCGCGCGCGTGCGCACCGGAACGCCGATCAGCGCCGCGCCATGCCGTGTAAGGTCGGCCAGCAACTCGCGCGGTACCTCGTCGAAGAACAGCGGGATCGCCGTCTCCGGCAGCACGGTCAGCGCTGCCGGATGCCGCTGGGCGAGTTGTACGTAGGTTTCGAGCGAAAGCCGGGTGCGCTGCGGATCCCACTTGAGGCTCTGGGGAATATTGCCCTGAAGCAGGCTGATTTTGACCGGCGTCCCGGTCGGCTGCGTCCACGAAATGCCTTGCAGCAGAAATCCCAGGCCGGCCAGCGCCGTTACCGCAAGCGCTGCGCGGGACAGCGTAGACGCGAAGGCCAGCGCTGCCGCGATCAGCGCGACAACCAAGCCCACCCCGTAAACGCCGAGCACCGGCGCGAAGCCGGCGAGCGGACTCGGCGGCGTCTGCGCGTAGCCCAGCGCCAGCCAGGGAAAACCGGTGAATATCCAGCCGCGCAGCCATTCGGCGAGCGCCCATATGCCTGCGGCGAGGCAGGCGTCACGGACGGCGCTGCCGCTGCGCCAGCGCGCGAACGCAAAGCCTGCCAGCGCGGGGAATCCTGCCAGCAGGGCGCAAAACAGCAGCGTGGCGACGGCAGCCAGCGGCGGCACCATGCCGCCGAAGACGCTGAGACTGACGTACACCCACGACACGCCGACGAGAAAAAACCCCAGCCCCCAGGCAAAGCCGAGGCCGGCGGCCCGACGCGGCGTAGCGTTGCGCCAACTGCGGAACAGCAGTGCCAGGGTGACCAAGGGCAGCGGGAACAGCCCGAACGGGGCGAAGCCCGCGACCGTTGCCGCCCCGAGGGCGAACGCCGCAAGACCCTGCCGCTTCATCCTGAAAACCTGACTTGAACCACAGCGGACACGGCGACACGGCGAAACTGCAACCCATGAGAGACATTCACGAACTCACCTATCGGGTGAAGGCGCGTATGTCGCAAGACCACGAGTTCTCGTCGTGCCCGCCGCGTTCGCTGTGGTGAACTGCTTTCCCCAGGGTCATTCTTCGGCGAGCTTGAGCCCGTGCTGCGGGTCGACCAGCAGCGTATGCACGCGCCGGCTGTCGGCGCGCAGTACCTGGATGCGCAGGTGGTCGATCTGCACGGTCTCGTTGCGCTTGGGCAGGCGGCCAAGGCGATGAATAATCAGGCCGCCGACGGTGTCGAACTCCTCGTCGGAATAGGCGGTGCCGAAGGCGGCATTGAAGTCGGCGATCTCGGTGGCGGCCTTGACGCGGTAGCGCCCGGCGTTGTCGAGCACGATGTTGTCGGCGGCCTCGTCGAAATCGTATTCGTCCTCGATGTCGCCGACGATCTGTTCCAGCACGTCTTCGATGGTAACCAGGCCGGCGATGCCGCCGTATTCGTCCACGACGATGGCCATGTGGTTGCGCGACGCGCGGAACTCGCGCAGCAGCACGTTCAGGCGCTTGGATTCCGGTACGAACACCGCGGGGCGCAGGGTGTCGCGCAGATTGACTTCGCGGCCGGAAAAATAGCGCAGCAACTCCTTCGCCAGCAGAATGCCGATGACGTCGTCGCGGTTTTCGCCGATGACCGGAAAGCGCGAGTGGGCGGCATCAATGACGATCCCGACGATTTTCTCCGGCGCGTCGGCGATGTCGATGACGTCCATCTGGGCGCGCGGCACCATGATGTCGCGCACCTGCATTTCGGAGACTTGCAGCGCACCCTCGATGATGGAAAGCGCGTCGGCGTCGAGCAGGTTTCGCTCGAAGGCGCCGCGCAGCAGGGCGAGGAGTTGTTCGCGATCCTCGGGTTCGCGTATCAGCAGCGCCGAAAGGCGTTCAAGCAAACTGGGGCGACTGGGGGAAGGGTCCATGCGGGTCGGTGCAAGTACGAAAAATCAATAGGGGTCGGGGTAGCCCAGGCGGGCCAGGATTTCGCGCTCCCTTGCTTCCATGCGGGCGGCGTCTTCCGGGCCGGTCTCGTGGTCGTAACCCTGCAAATGCAGCATACCATGCACGATCAGGTGGGCGAAATGGGCCGTGGGCATTTTGCCTTGCGCCGCCGCCTCCTTCAGCACCACCGGCAGGCAGATCGCCAGATCGCCCATGACGACAGGTTCGGTTTCATACGGAAAGGAAAGCACGTTGGTCGCATAGTCCTTGCTGCGATAGGCGGCATTGAGCGCACGGCCTTCGTCGCCATCGACGAAGCGTACCGTCACCTGGGCCGAACGTTCGCAGCTTGCCCGCACCCAGCGGCGCACCAAAGGCCGCGAGGGTAGCGCCTCGTTGTTGCATGCATATTGCACCGACAGGGAGAGACTCTTTTTCACCACGGCGTGCACGGCGACACAGCGAGAAAATGAATTATGGCTTTCGCCGTGTCGCCGTGCCCGCCGTGGTTCATGGCTTTTCCTTCCCATGTTGTTCATAGGCCGCGACGATGCGCGCCACCAGCGGATGGCGCACCACGTCGGAGGCGTCGAAGTCGGTGAAGGCCAGCCCGCGCACGTCGGCAAGGATGCGGCGCGCTTCGATCAGGCCGCACTTGTGGCCCTTGGGCAGGTCGACCTGCGTCACGTCGCCGGTGACCACAGCTTTGGCGCCGATGCCGATGCGCGTGAGGAACATCTTCATCTGCTCGGGCGTGGTGTTTTGCGCTTCGTCGAGGATGATGAAGGCATGGTTGAGGGTGCGCCCGCGCATGTAGGCGAGCGGCGCAATCTCGATGGCCTGCTTCTCGAACATGCGCGCCACCCTGTCAAAACCCATCAGGTCGTAGAGCGCGTCGTAGAGCGGGCGCAGGTAGGGATCGACCTTCTGCGCCAGATCGCCGGGCAAAAAGCCCAGGCGCTCGCCAGCCTCGACCGCCGGACGTGTCAGCACGATGCGCTGAACGTGGTCGCGCTCGAAGGCATCGACGGCCGAAGCGACGGCGAGGTAGGTCTTGCCGGTACCGGCCGGGCCGATGCCGAAAGTGATGTCGTGTTCCTGGATCTGGCGCAGGTACTCCACCTGGTGCGGCGTGCGGCCGTGCAGATCGGATTTGCGCGTGAGCAGCCCCGCCGCCGGCAGCGCCGCCAGGCCACGGTTGCGCAACTCGACGAGGCCGAGCTGGATGTCGTCGATGGAGAGCGGCCCCTTCGCCAGTTCGTAGAAGTGCTGGAGCGCGCTACCGGCAAGACGCGACTGAGCGGTATCGCCGGCAACGCGGCAACGCTCGCCGCGCCGTGCGATGGTCACGTCGTAGGCGGTTTCGATCTGGCGGATATTCTCGTCGAGCGGCCCGCAGAGGTTGGCGAGGCGCTCGTTGTCGAGCGGGGCGAGAACGATGTCGAGGGACTTGGGCTTGGGGGTCACCGTCCAAGTATGCCTCAAGTCTGCCGTCGCGGCGCAAGGCGCCGCGACGGCAAAGGCTCAGAGCTTGCAGTCGCGCTTGAGGAACATCTCGGTCAGGTGTTCCTTGCGCGCCTTGGACGCCTCGGCGCGCTTGGTATTGTTCTGCGTCTCGACGGTCTTCTGGTCCATAACGACCTGGGTGCCGAGCCGCGCCAGCGGGCCGAACAAGGGCAATGCGCCGAAAGCCCCGGACTGGATCGCCGCGCCGGTGGCAACCTGCCCCACCGCCGATGCCGTCGCGGCGTTGGACATTTCCCCCCGCCCCGTTTCGCCGCCGCCGGCCGCCTGATAGACGCGGTCCATCAGGGCAACTTCGGACTTCAGGTCGTCGCACGTGAGCCCGCCGTCGCGCATTTGCAGGCGGTCGAGGTTGACGTTGGCAAGGTCCGCTGCACCGTCATCCGCGGCGAAGGCCGAGGCGACAGCGAAAACAAGGCTGGCAGCGCATACGATATTTCTCATTCCGTCGGTTCTCCCTGAAAAATTGAAAAAGTCGCTCGAATCTCATTCGGCAGCAACCTGCCGGCAAATTCGACGGGGCATTTACGCCCTCGCTAGAGCAAGCGGTCGCACCGGCCAGTAAGGCTCCAGGTGCAATCTCCACACTACGCGTATGGAGTATAGCGGGCTTCGCGGCGGCGGACGAGCGGCTCTACTCGGCGATCACCACTTCGCCGCGCAGGCTGTGGGGCAGCGCGGCGGTGATGCGCACGTCGACGAAGCCGCCGATCAGGCGTGCGTTGCCGGCAAAATTGACGATGCGGTTGTTGTCGGTGCGCCCGGAAAGCTCGGAGGCGTCCTTCTTGGCGTGGCCTTCGACCAGCACGCGCTGCGTCGTGCCGACCATGGCCTGCGAAATGACGAAGGCCTGCTCCTCGATGCGCTTTTGCAGCCGCATGAGGCGTGCGGTTTTCAACTCGGCCGGGGTGGCGTCGGCCATTTCGGCGGCCGGGGTGCCGGGGCGCGGGCTGAAAATGAACGAGAAGCTGTTGTCGAAGCCCACCGCGTCGATCAGCGCCATGCTCTTCTCGAAGTCCGCGTCGGTCTCGCCGGGGAAGCCGACGATGAAGTCGGTGGAAATCGAGATGTCCGGCCGCGCTGCGCGCAGCTTGCGCACCACCGATTTGTATTCGAGCGCCGTGTAGCCGCGCTTCATGGCGGCCAGCACGCGGTCGGAACCGGCCTGCACCGGCAGGTGCAGATGAGAGACCAGCTTGGGTACCTGAGCGTAGACGTCGAACAGACGCTGCGTCATTTCGCAGGGATGCGAGGTCGTATAGCGGATGCGCTCGATGCCGGACATGGCGGCGATGGCCTCGATCAGGAAGGCGAGGTCTACGGTGTCGTCTTCCGCCTCGCCGCGATAGGCGTTCACGTTCTGGCCGAGCAGCGTCACTTCCTTGACGCCTTGCGCCGCGAGCCCGGCCACTTCGGCCAACACGTCGTCCAAGGGTCGCGACACCTCGTCGCCGCGCGTGTAGGGCACGATGCAGTAGGTGCAGAATTTCGAGCAGCCCTCCATCACCGAGACGAAGGCGCCGGCGCCCGCGACCACGGCCTGCGGCATTTGATCGAACTTTTCCATCTCCGGAAAGGAAACATCGACCTGCGGCCGGCCGGAGGCGCGCCGCGCGGCGATCAGTTGCGGCAGGCGGTGCAGGGTCTGCGGGCCGAAGACGATGTCCACGTAGGGTGCGCGTGCGACGATGGCCGCGCCCTCCTGGCTGGCGACGCAGCCGCCGACGGCGATGACCAGTTGCGGGTTCTTCAGCTTGAGCGGCCGCACGCGGCCCAACTCGTGGAACACCTTTTCCTGTGCCTTCTCGCGCACCGAGCAGGTGTTGAATATGATGACATCCGCGTCTTCAGGGCGATCCGTCTTGACCATGCCATCGTCGGCGGCGAGTACGTCGGCCATCTTGTCCGAGTCGTACTCGTTCATCTGGCACCCGAAGGTGCGGATGAACACTTTCCTTGTCACGGTCAACGCGCAGCGGCCAGTTCGTCGGCCGACAATATCCAGACGCGATAAACCGTGCCGGTGCTGTCGACGAGGTAACGCACCATCACCGGTCGTCGTATCAGGCCGGGCATGACGATGTGGTCGTTCTCGTTGCGAAACTGCGCCGCCATGGCGAGCGACATGGTCTGGCCGTTGATCATCACCATCCCCGGTGTCGGCGGCGCCATTTCGCCGAACAGCGAATCCGCCGGCAGGGCCCGCACGACGCCCCAGGAAGGCGCAGCGGGGTAGACGGGAGGCGGCGCCGGCTGATTGACGATGCTTTCGATGATGCTGCCGATGATGGCCGGAATCAGGGGGATGGGCATGAGGAGATTATAGGCGCCGCCGGTGGCTGCCGGCGACGACGACGAATTCATAAAGCCGGCATTCGAGCGGGCCGTTGAACAGCGGCGTTTTCTTCGACGGCTTGAGGCCGATGAGCTTGGGCAATTGCGGATCGGCCGAGAGGAAGTAGCAGCGCCAGCCGGCGAAGTTCCGCTTCAGCGCATCGCCGAGCTTTGGGTAGAAAGCCGCGAGTTCGCCGGCCTCGCCGAGGCGTTCGCCGTAGGGCGGGTTGGCGACGAGTATGCCCTCCGCTGCCGGCGGCAGGCGTTCGAGAATGTCGGCCTGCTCTACCGTCGCCAGATCGTCGAGCCCGGCATGGGCGAGGTTCTGCTGCGTGCGCGCCACCGCGTCGGCGGAAATGTCGGAACCCCAGAGCGGCAGTTGCGGCGGGGGGTCCCGGCGCCCTTGCGCCGCCTCGACCTGAAGGCGCCGCCACAAGGCGGCGTCGAAATTCGCCAGCCGCTCAAAGCCGAAATCGCCCGGCTCGCGTGAAAGCCCCGGCGCATCGGCCAGACTCATCAGCGCCGCCTCGATCAGGAAAGTCCCCGAGCCGCACATCGGGTCGAGCAGCGGCACGCCGGGTTGCCAGCCGGCCAGACGCAATATGCCGGCGGCCAGGTTCTCCTTGAGCGGCGCCTCGATCTTGGCGATCTTGTGGCCGCGCTGGTATAGCGGCTCGCCCGAGGTATCGAGGTAAAGCGTCGCCTCGGTGCCGGTGAGGAACAGGTGGATGCGCACGTCCGGGTTGCGCGTATCGACGCTCGGCCGCCGGCCGACGGCATCGCGGAAGCGATCGCAGACGCCGTCCTTGACGCGCAGCGTGGCGAACTCCAGGCTCTTCAGCGGCGAGCGCTGTGCGGTGACGTAGACGCGCAAGGTGTTGTCGACGTCGAACAGGGCCGGCCAATCGACTCCCAGCGCCAGGCGATAGATGTCGTCCTCGCCAGCGTAGTTGCCCAGCGACAAGCGCCAGAGGATGCGGGTGGCGATATGCGATTCGAGGTTGGCGCGGTAGCAGGCCTCCCAATCGCCGCGAAACGAAACGCCGCCGGGAACGATCCTGACCTCGTAGCCGCCGGCGGCGGCCATGTCTTCGGCCAGCAGCGCTTCGAGGCCGCGCGGGCAGGGGGCAAAGAAATTTTCCATGTCAGAACGGCTTCAGCACGGCAAGGAAAATGATCGTCATTAGCAGGAACACCGGCATCTCGTTGAAGAAGCGGTACCACACGTGCGAGCGCGTATTACGCCCGGCGCTGAACTCGGCGAGCACACGACCGCAGTAGAAGTGATAGCCGAGCAAGACGCCGACCAGCGCCGTCTTGGCGTGCAGCCAGCCGCCGGAGAAATCGTAGCCGAACCAGAGCCAGAGACCGAAGGCAACGGCGAGCAGGCCGATGGGGGTGACGAACTTGTAGAGCTTCCTGGCCATCAGCAGCAGGCGCTCGCGCTCGGCGGGGCTGTCGGCCGGCACCATCGCCAGATTCACGAAAATGCGCGGCAGATAGAACAGGCCGGCGAACCAGCTGACGACAAAAAAGAGATGGAAGGTCTTTACCCACAGCATGTCAGGAATTCCTCAGTGCGGCGGCGATGCCGGCGTCTATGGTCGGGTAGCGCAACGCCAGTTTCAGTTCGTTTTTCAGGCGCGTGTTGTCGAGCCGGCGCGACTCGCTCATGAACGATAGCATGACAGCCGGCAGGCGTTGCGCCGCTTCGGCGCGTGTCACGCGCGGCGGGTGCGGCAGACCGAAGGCGTCGGCGAGCTGGTCGAACCAGTCGCCCATGCGGATGGCGGAGTCGTCGCTGACATGGTAGGCGCGATTCGGGCAGCCGTTATGCAAGGCGGCGATGCAGGCGCGGCCCAGGTCTTCGGCGTGAATGTGATTGGTATAGACGTCTTCCTCGCCGCGCAGCACCGGGTCGCCGCGACGCAGGCGTTCCACCGGCAGACGGTCGGTGGCATAGATGCCGGGGGCGCGCAGGATGGAAACGCGGCAGCCGGAGACGCTGCCGAAGTCACGCAACTGCCGCTCGGCGTCGGCGCGGCGTTTGGCTCTGGCGGTGGCCGGGTGCAGCGGTTGGGTTTCCTTCACCACCGCGCCGCCGCAGTCGCCATAGACGCCGCTGGTGCCGATGTAGACAAGGCTGCGTGGTAGACTCGCCGCGCATCGCAAGGCCGCAATCAGCCGCCGGGTGCGGGCATCCGCGGTGCCGCTGGCCGGCGGTGGCGCGCTGTGCAGCACCGCGTGCGCGATTCCGGCCAGACGTTTCAGCGTCGCCGGCCGGTCGAGGTCGCCGCGGATCTGGACGACGCCCAGCGCCCGCAACGCCTCCTCCGGCTCGCGCACCAGCGCATAGACGCGCCAGCGACGCATCAGCTCCGGCAACACGCGGCGCACGACATCGCCGCAACCGACTATTAACAATCTTCGCATCCTGGAATTATCGCATGGCCTTCAAAGTCACCCTTCTGCCCAGCGGCCACAGCTTCGAGGCCTCCACCGACGCAACCCTGCTGGCAGCGGCGCTCGACGCCGGCATTCACTTGCCCTACGGCTGCCGCAACGGCGCCTGCGGCGCTTGCAAGGGCAAGCTCGTTGCTGGCCGCGTCGATCACGGCGGCGCCCAGGAACATGCGCTGCCGGAGGAGGAGCGCGCCGCCGGCCTTCTGCTTACCTGCTGCGCCAGGCCCTTGTCCGACCTGACGCTCGAATCGCGCGAGGCTTCGGCGGAGACCGACATCCCGGTGCGCATGCTGCCGGTGCGCGTCGAAAAGCTCGAACGCGTCGCCGCCGACGTGATCGTCATGCGGCTCAGGCTGCCGGCCGGCGAACGCCTGCAATTCCTGGCCGGGCAGTACATCGAGTTCATTCTCAAGGACGGTCGCCGCCGCGCCTTTTCCATCGCCAACGCGCCGCAGGAAGACGAGTTCCTCGAAGTTCATGTCCGCCTGGTGCCGGGCGGCGCATTCACCGAACATGTTTTCGGCGCCATGAAGGAGCGCGACATCCTGCGCATCGAAGGCCCGTATGGCGGCTTTCAGTTGCAGGAGCTGTCGCAGAAACCGGTCATTCTGCTCGGCGGCGGCACCGGCTTCGCGCCGCTCAAGTCGATTGTCGAATACAGCCTGCACAACCGCATCGAACGGCCGCTGGACTTGTACTGGGGCGCACGCGACCGCGGCGGCCTGTATCTGCCCGAACTGCCGCAGCAATGGGCGGCGCAGCATGCGCACCTGCGCTACGTGCCGGTGCTCTCGGAGCCCACCGCTGCCGATGCCTGGGCCGGTCGCACCGGGCTTGCGCACCACGCGGTGCTCGAAGACCACGCCGACCTTTCCGGCTACCAGGTCTATGTCTGCGGCGCGCCGGCCATGATAGAGGCCGCGCGCCGCGACTTCGCCCTGCGCGGCCTGCCGGCCGACGAGTTCTTCGCCGACGCCTTTACCTACGCGCCGAAATGACCGTCTTCGTTCGCCGCGAGCCGGTGCTCAACCGCCAGAAGGCGATCACCGCCTCGCGCCTGATCGTGCACGCGCCTGGCGCTGCCGACGCGCTGGCGGCGCTGCAAGCCATGGCGGACATCTGGCCGGCCGCGCACGACGTCCTGATCGGGCTGGCCGGCTGCGCGCCCGACGACACCCTGCTCGGCTGGCAGCCGCCAGCCAATGTGCTGCTGGAATTCCCGGCGCAACGCCTGGCCGTCCCGGCGGGCCGGGACTTGGCGGGCCGGCTGGCCGCTGCCGGCTGGCCCTTGTGTCTCGACGGCCATATTCCGGGCACGGACTGGCCGGCCGCTCTCGGTGTGCGCTTCGTTCTGGTCGATGCCGCGCGCCATCCGCAGCCGGTGCGGGAAGCGGCGCCGGCCCTGGCCAAGGGGCTGCCCGATTGCGATGCCTTTGCCGACGCCGTCGATAACGGCTACGCCGGCGCCGCCGGCTGGTTCTTCCTGCGCGGGCTGCCGCAGGCCGCCGCGACGCTCAATCCCGGCCACGCCCAGATCATCCACATTCTCAACTTGGTGCGGCAGAATGCCGAAATCGCCGAGGTCGAGACAGCGCTGAAGAAAGATATCGGCATCTCGTTCAAGCTGCTGCGTTACATCAATTCCGCCGGCTTCGGCTTGTCCAAGCAGATTGAATCCTTCCGTCACGCCGTGACCCTGATCGGCTACGACAAGCTCAATAAATGGCTCTCGCTGCTGCTGGTCACCGCCAGCCGCGACCCCGCCGCGGCGGCGCTGATGCAGACGGCCATCGCCCGCGGCCGTTTCATGGAACTGGCGGCCAGCGGCGCCATCGCCCGCGGCCAGCTCGACAACCTGTTCATCGCCGGCTCCTTCTCCTTGCTCGACGCGCTGCTGGGCACCCGGCTCGACGCCGTGCTCAAGGAAATGAACCTGCCCGCCGCCATCGGCGAGGCCCTGCTGAACCGCGCCGGCCCGTACGCGCCCTACCTGGAACTGGCGCAGGCCTGCGAAGGCGACGATGTCGCCGATCTCGCCCGATGCGCCGCCGCGCTCGGCCTGTCGGCGGAACGGGTCAACCGCGCCCAGGTCGAAGCGCTGGCCTTCGCCGACAGCTTGCAGTTCGATTGAGCGCCGCCCGCATGTACGCGAGTTGCTTCGGCACACGGCAACCATGAATCCGCCCTGGCTCGCCGTTACCGCCGACGGCGTCGTTCTCACCCTGCACATCCAGCCCGGTGCCAAGCGTACCGAAGTCGCCGGCCAGCACGGCGAAGCGCTGAAAATTCGCCTGGCCGCGCCGCCGGTGGACGGCAAGGCCAACGACGCGCTGATCGCCTTTCTCGCCAAAACCCTGGGCGTGCCGAAGTCGCGGGTGGAACTGGTGTCCGGCCAGAGTTCGCGCGCCAAGCGCGTGCGGGTCGCCGGTATCGACGCCGCTGCTGCGGCAAGTCTGTTGGCCTGATCGCGCGGGATCAGTTGCGGTTTTTCGGCCGCAGGATTCCCGCCTCGGTGACGATGGCGTCGAGCGCTATGTCGTGAGCTTGAGGATGCACGTCGTCCGTTCGCGCCGACTCGAAACCGACGCCGTAGGTCGCGGGGCGCGGAACCCATGCCGCCAGCGTGCGATCGAAGTATCCACCGCCATAGCCGAGACGATAGCCGGCGGTGTCGAAGGCCACCAGCGGCAGGAGGACGGCATCCGGCGGCGGCGACGGCGTGCTGTCTGCGGGCACCGGAATTCCGTAGGGATCGACGCCCATCGCGCTTTTCGGCGTCCAGGGCCTGAACAGCATGGGCGCGGCGCGTTCGACGACGACGGGCATGCACAGGCGCCAGCCTAGCCCGAGCAATCGCGCGACGAGGGGCCGGGCGTCGAACTCGTTGCGGACAGGCCAGCAGAACGCGAGCAGGCCGGGGCTGCGGGCGGATAGTTCTCGCATCAGATGGTCTTCGATCAAGGCGGAAAGGCGCGCATGTTCGGCCGCCGGCAGCGCTTCGCGCGCGGCAATTTTCTCCCGGCGCAAGGCGGCGCGGCGGGCGGTTTCGTCATTGTCCCGATTTGCCGCGTTATAGGCGGCATGTTCCCGCGGCTGCCGAGGGGCGGTCATGTGCTAACTTGAGAGGATGAAGTCACGTAACGATACCCGATGAAACGCCTCCTCGGCATACTGCTCTGTATTCCCCTGTTCGCCGTTGCCAACTCCGGCGACAGCAAGTTTCTGGATGCGCGCGAAGCCTACCGCAACGGCGAGCGCGTACGCCTGGCGAAGGATTTTGCGGCGCTGGACGATCACGTGCTTCGGCCCTGGGTCGAGTACTGGGGGCTGCGCCTTAAACTCGAAGACAGCCAGACCGATGCCGTGCCTGCATTCCTCACGCGCGAGGCCGGCAGTTATCTTGCCGACAAGCTGCGCGGCGACTGGCTGCGCTGGCTGGGCAAGAAGGGCGAATGGGAGACGTTCCTGCAGGAATACCCGAAACTCGTTCAGCCCGAACCGGACGTGACCTGCTACGCCTTGCAGGCGCGTCTGGCCCGTCAGCAGGACGGTGCCGTACTCGACGAAGCCCGGCCGCTGTGGTTTGCGCTGGTCGACATCCCCGATTCCTGTTTGCCGCTGATGGAGCGGCTGGTGGCGGAGCAGCGTCTCGACGACGACGACGTCTGGAACCGCATGCGGCGTCTGCTCGAAGCGAAGAAGTTGAAGCAGGCCAAACTCACCGCGCGCTACCTGCCGGCGGGCCAGGAGACCAACCCCAAGACGCTCGATGCCATCGCCGACAGGCCTGCACGCCATGTCGCCGCACTGTCCGCCAACTTCGCCGCGACGCGGCTCGGGCGCGAGATGGCGCTATACGCGATCCAGCGCATGGCCAGAAGCGATCCCGCCGCCGCGGCCACGCAGTGGCAGAACATCGAAAGCCGCTTTACTCCCGCCGAGCGCACCTATGCCTGGGGCCAGCTCGCCTGGCAGGCCTCGCTGCGCCATATGACCGAAGCCTTGCCGTGGTACGAGCGCGCGGCACTGGCCTCGCCGATGGCTCTGGGCGAAGAGCAACTGGCCTGGAAGGCGCGTGCCGCCTTGCGCGCCCACGACTGGAGTCTGGTGCGGCAAACCGTGGAACAAATGCCGGCCGCGCTGGCAGCCGACCCGGCCTGGGTCTATTGGCGTGCCCGCGCGCTGACCGTTCAGGGCCAGCGTGACGAAGCGCAGGCGTTTTACCTGAAGATAGGCGGGCGCCCGAATTTCTACGGCAATCTGGCCGACGAGGAACTGGGCCGCGCGATTGCGGTGCCGGCCAAGGCCACGCCGCCCACGACCGAGGAAATGGCGCAGGCGGCGGCGAATCCCGGTTTGCGGCGCGCGCTGGCGCTGCTGCATTTCGACCAGCGTATCGAGGGCGTGCGCGAATGGAACTGGACGGTGCGCGGCATGGACGACCGGCAACTGCTCGCTGCGGCCGAGCTCGCGCGCAAACTCGACATTTTCGACCGCGCTATCAGCACCGCCGACCGCACGCAGTTCCAGCACGACTACGGCCTGCGCTACCTCGCGCCGTTCCGCGAGTATGTCGACCCCAAGGCGCAGGCCCTGGCGCTCGATAGCGGCTGGATCTATGGCCTGATGCGGCAGGAAAGCCGCTTCATCATGAACGCCAAATCCGCGGTCGGGGCCAAGGGCATCATGCAGTTGATGCCGGCCACCGCCCGCTGGGTGGCAAAAAAGATCGGCGTGCGCAACTACCAAAGTGCCAAGGTGACGGACATGGATACCAACGTCACCCTCGGCACCCACTATCTGAAGCTGGTGCTGGCCGGGCTCGACAACCATCCCGTGCTTGCCTCCGCCGCCTACAACGCCGGGCCGTCGCGGGCGCGCAAGTGGCGCGCCGACGAGCCGCTCGAAGGCGCGATCTATGCCGAAACCATTCCTTTTTCCGAAACGCGCGACTACGTGAAGAAGGTGATGAGCAATGCCACCTACTACACGGCCCTGTTCGAGAACCGCCCCCAGTCGCTGAAGAGCCGGCTGGGCATCGTGCGGGCGAAAGGCAGCGGCGATGCCGCTGCCGAAGAGATGCCATGAACATTCTGCTGATCGGCGGCACCGGATTTGTCGGCAGTCATCTTGCCGCCCGGCTCGTTGCCGACGGCCACAAGGTTCTGGTGCCGACGCGGCGGCGCGAGCGCGCCAAACACCTGATCGTCCTGCCCACCGCCGACGTTGTCGAAGCCGATGTCCATGACGAGACGCAGTTGGCGCAATTGATGCGCGGGCAGGATGCGGCGATCAACCTGGTCGGCATCCTCAAGGGCGGCGCAGGCCATCCCTACGGCGCCGGCTTTGCCCGTGCCCATGTCGAACTGCCGAAGAAGATTGCCCGCGCCGTGCAGCGGGCCAGGGTGCCGCGCCTGCTGCATATGTCGGCGCTGGCGGCCGACGGCCGTGCGGCCTCGGGCTATTTGCGCTCCAAAGCGGCGGGCGAAGCCGCCGTGTTTGCCTTGCCGCCCGAAATCGGCGTAACCGTTTTTCGTCCTTCGGTCGTGTTTGGCCACGGCGATGCCTTCCTTACCCTGTTTGCGCAGTTGCAAAAGTACCTTCCCCTGCTACCGCTCGCTTGTCCCGAAGCGCGTTTCCAGCCGGTGTGGGTGGAAGATGTGGCGGCCGCCTTCGCCGCCAGTCTCGCGTGCGCCGGCAGCTTCGGCAAAACTTACAATCTCTGCGGCCCGCGCGTCTATACGTTGCGCGAACTCGTGGCCTATGCGGGACGAACGGCACGCCATCCCCGCCCCATTCTCGGCCTGCCCGCCGCGCTCTCCTATTTGCAGGCCTGGCTGATGGAATTCGTTCCCGGCGGGCCGATGACGCGCGACAACCTGCGCTCCATGCAGCACCCGAGCGTTTGCGACGACGGCTGCGAATTTCCCTTCGGGCTGTCGCCAATGCCGCTGGAAGCGGTGGCGCCCGGCTACCTGTCGTTGCCGGCGTGAAGATCTACGCCGTCGGCGGCGCGGTGCGCGACGAATTGCTGGGCCTGCCGGTACAGGATAAAGACTGGGTGGTCGTCGGCGCCACGCCGGCGCAAATGCTGGCACGCGGCTTCAAGCCCGTGGGCCGGGATTTCCCGGTGTTCCTGCATCCGCAAACCCACGAGGAATACGCGCTGGCGCGAACCGAGCGCAAGACGGCGCCCGGCTATACCGGCTTCGTTTTCCACGCCGACCCGGAGGTCACGCTGGAGCAGGATTTGGCACGGCGCGACCTGACCATCAATGCCATCGCCAAGGCGGAGTCCGGCGAGTTCGTCGATCCCTACGGCGGACGCGCCGATTTGGCGGCGCGGGTGCTGCGTCACGTGTCGCCGGCGTTTGCCGAAGATCCGGTGCGCATCCTGCGCGTGGCGCGCTTCGCCGCGCGCTTCGCGGACTTTACCGTCGCGGATGAAACGGTAGCGCTGATGCGGGACATCGTCGCCGCGGGCGAGGCCGACCATCTGGTGGCCGAGCGTGTCTGGCAGGAACTCGCCAAAGGGCTGATGGAACGGCAGCCCGCGCGCATGTTCGCGCTGTTGCGCGCATGCGGGGCGCTGGCCAAGCTGCTGCCGGAGGTGGCGGCGCTGTTCGGCGTACCGCAGCGCGCCGATTACCATCCCGAGATCGACACCGGTCGTCATACCCTGATGGTCGTGGACATGGCGGCGCGGCTTGACCTGCCGCTGCCGGCGCGCTTTGCCGCGCTGGTGCACGATCTCGGCAAAGCCGGCACACCCGCTCACGTCCTGCCGCGCCACATCGGCCACGAAGCCGCCGGCCTACCCTTGATCGCGGCGCTGTGCGAACGGCTGCGCGTGCCGGCCGAGTGCCGGGATGTCGCGCTGCTTGCGGCGCGTTACCACGGCGACATTCACAAGATCGACGAGCTGCGTCCGGCCACGGTGGTCAAAATGCTGGAGTCGTGCGACGCCTTGCGCCGCCCGCAGCGCTTCGATCTGGTGCTGGGCGCATGCGAAGCCGATTTCCGCGGCCGCCTCGGCAGCGAGGAGCGGCCCTATCCGCCGGCCGCACGCTGGCGCGCCGCCCTGGCCATCGTACAATCCGTCGATGCTGGAGACATCTCCCGCACCTGTACCGACCGGGCCCTGATTCCCGACCGCATCCGCCAGGCGCGCGTGGCGGCGGTCAAGGCCCGCATGGCAGCGGAAGGAAGCGGATGCTGACGGACTATCAGCGGCATTGGGGAGTCAATCAATGGGCGGCCTACCTGACCGCCCAGGAACTGCCTTCGATGCTGCGCTCGAAAATGATGCTGCGCGCCCTCGAAGAAACCAAGGGCGACGCGCTCTCGGCCAAGGAGCTGGCCGGTCTTGCAGCCAGCGATCCCTTTCTTTGCCTGCGCCTGCTGCGCGAAGCCGAAAAGCGGCGCAGCCGCCGGCTGGGGCGCGACACCACCACGCCGCTTGCGTCGGTGATGCAACTCGGCGTCACGTCCTTCCGCGAGATGCTTGCCGAAAGTCCCGAAACGGACGCCGAAAGCCTGGGTCTGGCCGCCTGCGAATCGCGCGTCGTGCTGGCCAGTCATCTGGCCACGCTCTGGGTGTCGGCGCGGTCGGACATCTCGCCCGACGAAGTGGCGCTGGCGACCCTGCTGTCGGAAACCGGCGAACTGCTGCTGTGGTCGTTTGCCCCGGAACTGCCCCAGGCCGCCGAAGACTTGCTGGCGTCGGGCCAGGTCAGCCGTTCCGCCATGGCCCAGGAGATGGCCTGCGGTTTCCATTTCAAGGATCTCACGCTCAAGTGCGCCGTCATCTGGGAGCTGCCCCAGTTGTTGCTTCATCTGATTCAGGGTGTAGACAACGTGCGCGCCAACATTTCGCGCTTGTGCGTCGATACCGCCCGCCATCTGGTCGCCGGCGCCGACAATACGGCGCTGCCCAGCGATCTGGCCGAGGCGAAGCGGCTCATCCCGCAGGCATCCCTGCCATGGCTGGCCTCCAACCTGATCGGCCTCAACGAAGAACAGCAAGCCGCCGCCGTCGAGGCGGCAAAGGAAATCATCAAGCAGTCCTCGACGCCGGAGTGATTGACCGAAAGACCTGACTTGAACCACGGCGAACACGGCGACACGGCGAAACTGCATGCCAAGAGCGACATTCATAAACTCGCCCATCGGTTGAAGGCGCGTATGTCGCAAACCCACGATTTCTCGCCGTGCCCGCCGTGTTCGCCGTGGTGAACTGCTTTTTCTAGGGTCAAATCATTCGCGCAATGGCCGTCGCCAGCAGCGACAGCAGCACGGCCGAGGCAAACGGAAATACATAGTCGCGGTTACGCCCGCGCCAGCGAATGTCGCCGGGCAGACGGCCGACTTTCAGCCAGGCGGCGAGGCGGGGTTTCATGAGGCCGACGACGAAGACGGCGGCAAACAGGGCGATCAGCCATTTCAGCATGGGTGGGCGATGCAACGCGGTAGAATGCCTGCCCGCATCATAACCCCGGCCATGAACAAAGCCCGTTTCGACGATCTGGAGGTGTTGACGCGCGCGCCGCAAGGCGCCGCCCGGCCGACGCCGCTGCTTTTCATCCATGGCGCGTATACCGCCGCATGGTGCTGGGAAGAGCATTTCCTGCCGTTCTTCGCTGCCGCCGGCTACGCCGCCTATGCGGTGAGCCTTTCCGGTCACGGCAACAGCCGCGGTCGCGACCATCTCGACAGCTTCTCCATTGCCGATTACGTTGCCGACGTTGCCGCCGTCGCCGCCCGCCTGCCGTCGCCGCCGCTGTTGATCGGCCATTCCATGGGCGGTTTCGTCGTGCAGAAATACCTCGAAGAACACAGTGCGCCGGGCGCGGTGTTGATGTGTTCGGTACCGCCGCAGGGCCTGATGGCGTCGGCCTTCGGCCTCATGTTCAACAAGCCGGGCCTGATGAAGGACTTGAACCGCCTGATGGGCGGCGGTCAGGTATCGCTGGAAACCCTGCGCGAGGCGCTGTTCTCGCAGCCGGTGGCGGTGGACGATCTCAAGCGCTTCTACCGCCTGGCGCAGCCCGAGTCCTACCGCGCCATCTGGGACATGACGCTGTTCAATCTGCCGCATCCTTCGCGCCTGGGCGCGTCGCCGCTGCTGGTACTCGGTGCCGAGTTCGACCACCTGATACCCGCCTCGCTGGTGGACATGACGGCCCATGCCTATAACCTGGAGGCTGAAATTTTTCCCGGCATGGGCCACGGCCTGATGCTGGAACGCGATTGGCGGAAGCCGGCGCAACGAATTCTCGGCTGGATGGAGGCACAAGGATTGTCATGATCGTATTTCGTTCCGAGGTCGGTCCCGACGTCATGATGTTCGCCGAAGTGGCGCAACGCATGATGGAACTCATGGGCAAGGAACACGCCGCGCGCGGCGTCGTCACCATCGAGCAACTGCCTGCTGCCATCGCTCGTTTGCGGGCTGCCGTCGAGCAAGACAAGGCGCAACGGCGCGGCGAAGCGCCGGAAGACGACGCGGACGAAGCGGTTGCACCCGTCAGCCTCGCCCGGCGCGCGCTGCCGCTCATCGAACTGCTGGAAATTTCCTTGGCGCGGAAAGCCCCGGTGACCTGGGGCATCTGAAGGACTAGAACAACTCGATTTCGCCGCCGCTGTCGGCGACTTCCTTCATGCGTACCTGCATGTACTGTTCGAGCGCCTGCTCCACCGGCATGCCTTGCACCACGGCGTCGAACATGGCGCGCTCTTCGACCATCGTGTATTTGGAGCGTATGACTTCCTGCAAGGCGACCCATTCCTTGGGGTTGTAGAGCCGCTCGCTGTTGCACACCACCTGGGAAAGCCCCTCCAGACCGTGGCAGACATGCGCCAGCCGCTGCACCAGTTTGTCGTAAAACTGAAAGGCGACGATGGCCTGGCGAACCTTGGTCGACACGAACTGCGTGTTGTCCTGAATCTCAGCCTTGACCAGGCCGTTGCCGACTGTATCCGGCAGCGTCGACACCGCCGCGTCGATCAGTTGCAGCGCGTCGGCCAGCGAGGTGAAGGTATCCGTCAGCACCTCAACCGAAGTGTTCGATTCGCGCATTGCCGCCTCGACCTGCCCGGCGGCAAGCTCCAGCATCAGAACCGTTTCGCGCACCTGGCTCCAGTCGAGGTCGGGCATGCGCGCACGGGTGCCGTTGGCCGAAGTTTCTGATGACATGCTGTTGCCGCTCCGCAAAAATTGTTGCGACATATTACGCCATCAGTTGCCTTCGCGGCGGCCGACGAACGAAATCGGGAACTCCGTTCCCGGCGCCGATGCGACGACCGGCGCGCTCGCGTAGTCGGGCATCTGCGGCGCCGCCAGACCCGACGCCTGCACCAGCTTCTGGATCAGTATCTGCACCTGCTCGTTGAGCCAGTCCGCCTCCAGCCGCGTCGGCATGAAGCGCATCTCGCGCACCCGGTCCGGCACTGCGCCGGGCGCCAGCGTTTCGTTGGCCGCAAACGCCGTCGAGAAGAAGGGGCCGGCCACGAAACGCACCTTGTAGCCCTCCGCTGCGTCCGCCTCGATCACGAACACGCGCGCGCCTTCGGCGGCATCCTCGTTGTCGCCGAACACCGGCATGGCCGCAAACGCGGCCCGGTCGGGCTGTTGCTGCACGAACTGCACGGCCGCATCGAACGAAAGGCGGCCGTCGTTGTTGTCGTCTGTCATAAGCGTCTCCTGTGGGGCGGGTGCGAAGTATACGCTGTCGCGGTTTTGGGCTCCAATGCGCGGGCATGTCCAGCCAAGGGAGGCGGGTGGCCGACGCGGCGAGGTAAAGGAGGAATGGCTGGCGCAGCCAG
>OBOI01000147.1_pt1 | contig 28447 bp, 27 predicted proteins | sample 1670151 | NCBI WGS metagenome assembly OBOI01 (sample SAMEA104232303, study PRJEB22302) | sediment metagenome | biome: forest; feature: aquifer; material: sediment | place: USA | collected 2011-08-07 | depth 0.01 m | reverse complement strand
TTGTCCCTTAAAAAGTAAGAAACCTTGTCAAGGTTTCTTGATCAACAACAAAACAACATCCAAATTTTACGAATCTAATTACATAACCTTGACAAGGTTGTGCTTATGAAGACTTTTTAAGAATCAACTAATTAATTGATAATCAATCAATAGAGTTTTTATATGAAATATTTTTTTCTCTTTATTACCGTGTTTGTTACATCAGTTTTTTCGCAAGTAAAACAATTAACTGGCGCTGAACTCTGTTCACAAAAACATCTACGAACCACCAAGAGTTATTTAAAAATTGCATCTCCTTCAACTATACCTCACACGTTTGATGTTCTTGATTACAAGTTGAATCTTGATCTTTACAACAATTTCCGCTCCCCATTTCCAAAATCATTTAAAGGGAATGTTATCATCACTTTTCGTGTCGATTCGGCGCTTCATTCAATTGAATTTGATGCCGTCAATACTTCTTTGATCATTGATTCTGTCTCTCTTCCAGGAAAATCGTTTACTCATATAAACAACACTTTAAATATTCAATTAGACACAACATATAGTATTGGCGATACATTACGAGTCGCCATTTTCTATCAACACAAAAATGTTTCCGATAATGCATTTTATGTTGGAACAGATGGAATGGTATTTACCGATTGTGAACCTGAAGGGGCTCGTAAATGGTTCCCTTGCTGGGATAAACCTGCAGATAAAGCGACAATGGAATTACGGGCAAAAGTTCCATCGTCTGTAAAACTCGGTTCAAACGGAAGACTTGTTGATTCAACACGAACCGCAGACACAATTTATTATCATTGGAAAAGCCGCGATCCCATTCCGACATATTTGATCGTGATATCTGCAAAGGTGAATTATAATCTTGATGTTGTCTATTGGAAAAAACTTTCGAATCCGAATGATAGTATTCCGATCGTCTTCTACTGGAATACCGGAGAATCACAATCCGGTCTAAATAACATCAAAACAAAAATTCTTCCGATGACGACATATTTTTCTGAATTGTTCGGTGAACATCCGTTTGAAAAAAATGGATTTGCTACGATGAATGGTCTATTCACTTGGGGTGGAATGGAAAATCAGACACTCACCAGTCTAATGCCAAATGGATATACCAATGAAAATTTAGTTGCTCATGAATATGCACATCAATGGTTTGGCGATATGATCACTTGCGATACATGGGCTGATATATGGATGAATGAGGGTTTTGCAACCTATAGTGAAGCACTTTGGTACGAATATACAAATGGTTATTCGCGTTATAAACAAGATATCGATGCAGATGCAAGGGCATATTTAGCATCAAATCCCGGCTGGGCTATATATAATCCTTATTGGGCAAAACTGACACCAGCAGCAAATGTTTTGTTCAACTCTGCAATAATATACAATAAGGGAGCTGCCGTATTACATATGCTTCGATATGTACTCGGAGATTCGGTTTTCTTTCACGCGATCCATTCGTATGCAACAGAGAGTAACTTTAAATTTGGAACAGTGCGCACTGATGATTTTATACAACATATCAATACAGCAACAAATCAAAACTTAACTTGGTTTTTCGATCAATGGGTGAAGAAAGCTAATCATCCTCTTTATTACACAGAATATTCATTTAATTATTTTGACACCACAGCAATGGTCTACGTAACTCAAACACAGACAAAAAGTGGATATTGGAAAATGCCAATTGAACTAAAGTTTATTTTTTCAAACGGAAAAGATACTACGGTTCAGATCTTGAATTCTGCAAATCGGGAGATATTCAATTTCAAATTGCCTTATCAACCCGTATCAATGATATTTGATCCGAATAACAATATTGTTTTAAAAACTGCGTCAACAACGCAAGTGACTTCTGTAAATCTTGATAGAGAAAAGCCATCTCATTTTGTTTTAGAACAAAACTTTCCTAACCCATTTAATCCTGTTACGACAATGTCATTTTCAATTCCACAATCCGGAATATTTTCATTAAAAGTGTATGATCTTTTAGGCCGTGAAATAGCCGTTCTTATCAACGAAAAACTCGATGCAGGTTTTCATCAAAAAACTTGGGATGCTTCATCATTTCCTAACGGAATATATTTTTACAGATTATCTGATGGCAACCATGTTAAAACAAAGAAAGCTTTGCTGGTAAAATAAAAAAATAGCATTGTTCACTCTTTTCACTTTTTCCCTATTTGCCCAACCTTGCCGTGCTCGTAGTAGTATCGGCAATTTACATTTACATCGTGAGGCGCGTGTCTTTAAGAATGATTGTGGGAGTGAGTTTCAAAGATAGATTTTTAGGAAATAGACGGTTGGAGGTTAGATTTCTTCTTCTTTTTTGCCCCATCCAAATTTCGAAACGATAGCATCTTGGATGGCGTCGTACCAAGAAATTTTATCAGCTATCGGATCTAATACTTTTTTAATTTCTTCTTCGGTAAGTTTTCTGTCGAGAGTATCTAATGCAACACCTTGGATGTCTTGAATGCACAAACTGTAAAAAATTTTATCGCTTCGCATGATTACTTCGCTTTAAATTTTGAAAAATATTTATCAATCTCTGGACGTAATTCAATCCCCACTTTTTCAAAAATATCTAACAAATCATTATAGGTACCGTTGCCACCGATAAAATCCCAAAACTCTTCGGCGACCTTCAGTTCGTTTTCTAAATCTAACATTCCTCTCATTGTCCAGCGAGAATACGGTTTGGGTTCATAAGGGTTGTAAGGAATAGCAATAAGCGTATTTATATTGACTTTTGGATTTTCCGCAAGAACCGCAGCAACCCATTCCAATAATGTTCTTTTGAATTCTTTGAAGCCGCCAGCATTGGGTTTAGCAGTTTTTATATCAAAAAGAAATAGTTCACCCGATTGGCTTTCAACCCAAACGTCAACCAATGTTTGTTTTACTTTTTTCATTTCACCTTTGCGACATACTTTGCGAATTGCTTCAATTTCTTTGTGTTTATTTGGTGAGGTTTTCGCCGTTGACAAACCATCCATAATTTCTTGTATAACTTTGTGCGCACCTTCGCTTATTTGATCTCCTGCTTTTGCTTGCGATTGCGCAGACTTAAAATTCTTTTTTGCTAAAGCCAAAGCAACCGGTTCAAAAATAGCTGTACCAAAATTTGTGTTTAGCGAATGAATGAAAGAATACAAAGCCAACCGATCTTTGCCAAGTAGGCGAGTATGAAATGGCATTGATGCAGGTTCGGGATTGTAGTTTTGAAATTTGTGTATTAGGCTATTTTTTAAAACATTCTCGATGTTTTTAATTTGTTCGCTTTTAAGAGCCATTTAAATTTCTTTTAAATGAAAAATTATTTCCGAATACGCTCCTTTATCCTTCTCTGTTCTATTTAATACCGGACGTTTGAATTGATTCACGATTTTCATTCCTGCGTTCTCTGCAATCTTTGGGTACACGTTCGATTTATCATTGGCAACCAAAAACACGTTATAATCTTTTGCCAAATATTTTTTGCAATTATTAAGAACCTCTGAAATACCTTTTACATAACTTTCTTTTGCTTCTCTTCCTTGTCCTTTAGACAAAGCCCCGATTTCCAGTTCATCATGTCTCTTAAAACCAAACAGACCGTATGCGTATGCGTGCTGTTCGTGGTAATCAATTAAGCCGACATACGGTGGACTGGAAAAGATTCCATTGATCTTTTGTTTCTGGACAAGTTTAGCAAGTTCCGGATTCTTCTTTTCTAGTTCGGCAATAATATCTATTGTTCTGCCGTCTCCTGAAAGACAAAATTGAAAGGTGTGTGTGCGCAGCTTATCAAACTCCACTAATCGTTTTATGGTATCTTTTGTATATGTTTCCCACCATCTTAAGATCGAAAAGAGCGGCTTACAAATTTTCCCGTGTTTCGCACAATAATATGTTGTTGTAATCGGCTCAATCAATGTCGCTAAGTCTGCGTGTGTTGTTGCTCGGCAGGAACGAATTGTACGGCTTAGAATAACGCTGATTATCTTTTTCGTTTCTACGTTTTTGATCTTCTTAATTTCACTGAATACACATTCTATTTCGTTGCGTACATGTTGAGAGTACCATTTATCTAAAAATATTTTTTCATCGTCCTGACGCAGTTTTATTTTGTATTCCCTAACAAGTTGTTTATACGTTGGAAGGAATTCCTTTTCTTTTTCAGCACCGTACGCTTCTTCATCAATTTCTTCCCGTTTCAATTTGTATTTGTATTCTGGGACGGGGAAATATTCGTTGTTAAACTTATTAAGTGCTACCAACAGCTTCGCTTCAAATTCAACGGTGTGTGAATTTGAAAGAAATCCTTTTAAAGCGTTGGTGATTCTATTAATTTCTTTTTGAACATCAACCAAATCAAATTTTGTAACCTTGCAGTTACTTATCAGTGCGTTGAAAGCGGAAACATCTATCCCGATTGCGTGCATTCCAAGTTCACTTGCTTGAACCAACGTTGTTCCGCTTCCACAAAATGGATCCAAGACAATGTCGTCTTTATGGAAGTACACTTCCTTTTTGAACTTATCAGTATGTCTATCAAGAAAGTATTCGACAAGTTGAGGAATGAATTTTCCTTTGTAAGGATGTAAACGATGAACGTGTTTTGTAGTTTCTGCTTCTTTGTATTGATCGAAAGATAATTCCCAATTTAAATCTTCACCAAGTTGATCCTTCCAAGAAATTTCCCGTTTGCCATTATAAGATTTGTAATACTCAATTAATTCTTTTTTTGAAACTTGCGCTCCCCCGTTATCTCCTATTTTTCGCACACGACCATATTGTATCAAATACGAAATATTTGAGGGAGTAACATTTTTTTCCAAATGTTCGGAAGCCCACCGGCTTGCTTCTTTTATTGTCAATATTTCTTCTTTTGCTTTTCCCATATACACCAAAATACAAAAATTTGTTGTAACAACGTACAGCTTCACTTCATCTTTATCAAACTCCAAATCCATCCCGGTCAACTTCGTTTTCTTTGCCCCATAAACTTTATCACAAACAAAAATTGCCACTCCTTCAATGAAGTTTCCAAATAAGGTTTCTTCCTGTGATTGTAAAAAAGCATCCACAAAGCCTTTCACTAAATCTTGTGCGGTTAGAATATTTTTAGCTTTAAAGAGGAAAGGGGGGATTTTACCGCTTCCCTGATTTTTTTAAAGAATGCCAACCATACTCCTTCCTGCCACCTCCAATTTTTAAAATTTCTTAATTCTTCTTTTGGGATTTTTTTTCTATTTGCAAAAATGCGAAGCGCTTCCTTTCTATTTATGGCTTTAATTTTTTCTATATTGTAATCCTCTATTGGACCATATCCAATATCCAATTTTGTATTCTATTTCAAATGTTTTTTTCATTGTTGATATTAATATTTATTTTGTATGAAATTTATTTTTACGATGCCAACTGATTGCATTTTGATGAGGATAAATTTCTTTACTTTTTGGTAGAATCATTTTAGAATTTTTGTTGAAAAATATTCTGATGAAATCATAATCCCCCATTCTACCAAAATCAAAAGGTAAAGAATTTACTTGAGAAGAAACCTGAATTGTAAAATCATTTTCTAAAGCGAACCAACCAGCATCAAAAGCCCAATGATGCAGACGACATAAAGACAATCCATTTAAAATATCATCTTTCCCTTTTTCATTATGAGGAACAATGTGTGCCGCTTCAACCTCCCACAATAAAGAATCAGGCGTTTGAATTTTCATTCCACAAAAGGCACACTTGTAATCATACGCTTCTATAACCGCTTGACGAAAACCTCGTGTTCTGATTGCTGATTCCCTGGTAACCTTTGTAACTTTCTTTTCTTTATCAAACGGATTATAATTTTCAGGTCGTGGTGTTTCAATAAGTTTCTTTACAATTCTTTGAACTTCAAAAGATTTTGTCGGAAGAAATTCTTTTTGTGTTTTAGGAATATTCAAAAGTTTCAATGCTTCATCAAAACCATTTTCTGTAAGCATCCATTCTTTCTTGTTTGTAAGAAGAATTGTTGATGTTGGTCTTGAAACCAATTTTTCTTTTGCTAAAGAATCAGCAGCACGATAGAGTAAACGATGCCAAAGAGGAGTTTTTACAATTCTATTTTCTTTACGATAAATTCTTTCTAATACCGCGGTTTTTTGATTCTCTTTCAAATTAAATTCATCAGCAATTTCATTTACAATTTCTTCACCAGTAGCAAACTCCTTTATTACCCCATTATGCTTAAATAAAGTTTTCAGCAAAGCTTCTTCAACTTCCTTTCTTGTTGGCATTGCCAAATCTCTAAGCATTTTACCTTCATAACTCATTTCAAACTTTTTCCTTTATGTTTAAAACAAAAGTTCCACTGGTTTTTAATACTCTTAAAAGTTCTTTGCTTTTTGATAAAAACCATTCGACATATTTGTTGTGTGAAATTCCACCGTACGTTGATTTGCGCTGGTCGGCGTACGGAGGTGATGTCACAATCAAATCAACCGAATTATCGGCTAATTTTTCCAATTCTTCTTTACTGTCTCCAAGAAATAATTCTGTTTTGATTTCCATTTTTTCTCCTACAACACAAATCTACGAAAAATAATTTGAGTTGTCAGGTAATCCCGTAATAACTTACCATTTACAACCATCTTTATCAAGCGGCCACTCGCCCCCTCTTTTCTTGTTGAACGTCAAAAAATTTCCTATCTTGTCGCGAAGCCTGTCGTACGACAGGCTTTGCAAACTCAAAAATTTCAGTGAGGTGCCGATGAGAAACGTCGTTGTTACAGGAATGGGGCTTATATCACCGCTCGGTTTATCGGTGGAAGAATCGTGGAATAACGCCATTGCCGGCAAATCCGGTATCGGACATATTACCCGGTATCCGAAAGAAAAATTCCCGACACAGATCGCCGGCGAAGTGAAGAACTTCGATCCGAAAAAATATTTTGATGCAAAAGATCTCAGCCGTTGGGACCTTTGTATTCAATACGGCATCGGCGCCGGACTCGATGCGATCGTCGATGCGAATTTGACAATCACGCCGGAGAATGCGGAACGGGTCGGGATCATTATCGGCTCGGGGGTCGGCGGACTCTTCGGAATCAGTCAAACATCGGTTAAACTTGAAAGAGACGGACCGAAACATGTTTCTCCCTTTTTTATCCCCTCGGTCATAATCAATATGATCCCCGGTTTACTGGCGATCCGTACCGGCGCGAAGGGGATCAATTACAGCGTCGTATCGGCTTGTGCAACGAGCAACCATGCAATTGCAGACGGTTTCCACGCGATCAGACGAAACGAAGTCGACGTGATGATCGTCGGTGGGGCAGAAGCGCCCATTACAGAGCTCGGGGTTGCCGGATTTTGTTCAGCGCGAGCAATGAGCAAACGAAACGATGAACCGGAGCGCGCGTCGCGACCGTTCGATAAAGACCGCGATGGGTTTGTTCTTAGCGAAGGAGCGGGAGCGTTTGTATTGGAAAGCGAAGATCACGCAAAAAACCGCAGCGCTAAAATCTACGCACGAATTCTCGGTGTGGGGATGACGGCGGATGCATTCCATTTCACCGCTCCGCCGGATGACGGCGACGGCGCGATGAGAGCAATGAAATTGGCGGTACAGTACTCGGGATTGAAGCCCGAAGATATCAATTACATCAATTCACACGGCACCTCTACACCGCTTGGTGATATTGCAGAAACCATCGCTATCAAACGACTGTTCGGCCATCACGCAAAGAACCTTATGGTCGGCTCCACCAAATCGATGCACGGGCATCTGCTCGGAGCTGCGGGAGCGATTGAAGCGGTGATGACAATTCTCGCATTGAAAGAAGGAATCATTCCGCCGACGATCAATCTGGATACTCCCGATCCGCAATGCGATCTGGACTATGTGCCGAATGTTGCGCGGAAAAAACAAATTCGTTACGCACTCTCGAACGGATTCGGTTTCGGCGGAACGAATGCGAGTATTTGTTTTGGGAAGGTTTAATTTCATCCACTAATAACACGAATAATCACGAATAATTTTTATTACAGATTCGTGTAATTCGTGGATAACAAAAATATTATGTCACAATCTCGGAAAGTCAAAGTCGGTCTTGCACAAATGAGTTGCGCAAGCGATACGACATCGAACATGGCGAAAGCCATCAAAGGAATCCGTGAAGCGGCAGCAAAGGGCGCGAACATTGTCTGCCTGCAAGAACTCTTCCTTTCTCTTTATTTTTGCGTGAAGGAAGAATACGAACCGTTCAATCTTGCAGAACAGATTCCCGGTCCGTCAACCAATGAACTATCTATTGTTGCTAAAGAATTAGGCGTTGTTATCATCGCATCGTTGTTTGAAAAACGCACCGAAGGATTGTATCACAACACAACAGCAGTAATAGATGCGGATGGAACATATCTCGGCAAGTACCGCAAGATGCACATTCCCGAAGACCCGTCGTATAACGAAAAATTTTATTTCACTCCCGGCGATCTCGGATTCAAATCGTTCCAAACGCAATACGGGAAATTAGGCGTGCTCATTTGCTGGGATCAATGGTATCCCGAAGCAGCGCGATTGACGGCATTGACCGGTGCAGAAATTTTGTTTTATCCCACGGCAATCGGCTGGGCGGACGGCGAAGAGAAAAAAGTGAATGAATTACAGCATAGCGCGTGGGAAACAATTCAGCGCGCACACGCAATCGCAAATGGAATTCCGGTTGTTTCGGTGAACCGCGTTGGCAAAGAAGGAAACCAAACATTCTGGGGCGGATCGTTCGTTGCCAACACGCAGGGAGAAATTCTCTTCAAAGCGTCGCACGATAAAGAAGAGGTTGCCGTCGTCGAATTAGATCTCGCCCGTTCAAACCGCACACGCACACACTGGCCCTTCCTGCGCGACAGACGAATCGACGCGTATTCCGATATTACTAAACGATTTATTGATTAACAGTTATCAGTTACCAATTAACAGTTATCAAAAATGCTTACAGAAGATAATAATCTCTACAAAAAATCTTTTGCCTTTGCTGTTAGAACGGTAAAACTATATAAGTTCCTAACCGAAAAGAAAAAAGAGTTTGTTATTTCAAAACAGTTGCTTCGTTGTGGAACGTCAGTTGGTGCGAATATCGCAGAAGCTAATGGTGCAATATCCAAATCTGATTTCTCTTCTAAACTTTCGATAGCGTATAAAGAAGCCCTTGAAACAAAGTATTGGATTTCTTTGCTTAAAGAAACCGAATATCTAGATCAGAAAAAATTTGATTCTATTTATACAGATGTTGATGAACTGTGCAAAATATTATTTTCAATTTTAAGAACGACCAGAATTAACCCAAAAAAATCTGATAACTGATCACTGATGACTGAAAAAAAGACACCAAAACAATTAGGATACAGATTTCCCGCTGAATGGGAACCGCAAACGGCAACGTGGCTTTCATGGGCACATAAAGAAGCATCGTGGCCCGGAAAATTTGAAACTGTTCCGTTCATCTACACCAACATCGTAAAAACAATTGCGCGGTTTCAACACGTCAACATCAACGTGAAAGATGATGAGACGTATAATGATGTGTTGAATCGTTTGACGCTTGCCGGAATTCCGAAAGAACGATTCACACTTTACAAAATTCCAACGAACGATGCGTGGTGCAGAGATCATGGTCCGGCGTTTGTTGTGAATCCGAATGTGAAAGACAAACTCGCAATTGTTGATTGGGGCTACAATGCGTGGGGTAGAAAATATCCGCCGTTCGATCTTGATGATGTTGTTCCAACAAAAATTGCCGAGCAGTACAATGTTCCTGTTTTTTATCCGGGAGTTGTGATGGAAGGGGGCGCGATTGACGTGAACGGAAAAGGATGTCTGCTGACAACAAAAGCGTGCTTGCTCAATCCCAACCGCAATCCACATCTCAACCAAGAACAGATCGAGACATTTTTAAAAGATTATTACGGGCAAGAAAAAATTCTTTGGCTCAACGATGGTATTGTAGGCGACGACACCGACGGACACATCGACGATCTTGCTCGATTTGTAAATCCATCTACGATCGTTACATGCGTTGAAGAAGATCCGCAAGACGAGAACTACGAGATTCTGCAAGAAAATTTGAAAATGCTTCGCACATTCACCGATCAGGACAACAAACCGTTTCGCATTGTTGAACTGCCAATGCCCGGCGTTGTAGAATACGATGGACAACGATTACCAGCGAGTTACGCAAACTTTCTCATCGGCAACGGATTTGTGATTGTTCCTGTCTTCAATCATCCGAACGATCTACGCGCGCTGAATATTTTGCAGAAAGAGTTTCCCAACAGAAAAGCAATCGGAATTGACTGCGTTGATCTTGTGTGGGGATTGGGAACGCTCCATTGCATCAGTCAGCAGGAACCGGCGGTGTAAACACAAGTCTCATCAATCTCATTACTTTTGTGAGAATTTTCTTTGAAATGATGTTGTTGGAAATAGTGGAGGTAAACAATGAGAATTCTTTTTATGGCAATTGTGCTGTCGGCAACCCTGCTTTCCGCACAATCCAAGCAAGCGAAAGGAAAATCTATGCAATACGAAGTAGCAACATTGGGTTCGGGCTGCTTTTGGTGTGTCGAAGCGGTGTTTCAACGGCTCGAGGGAGTTGCTACAGTGGAGTCAGGATACTCCGGTGGAAGTGTTGTCAATCCGACCTACGAACAGGTCTGCACCGGAAGAACGGGACATGCGGAAGTTGCACAGATCACGTTCGATCCGAACATGCTCAGCTACAAGGAACTGCTCGAAGTGTTTTTCCGGACGCACGATCCCACAACATTGAACAAACAAGGGAACGACGCGGGCACGCAATACCGTTCCGCAATTTTTTATCACACCGATGAGCAAAAAAAAGTTGCGGAAGAGGCATTACAAGAAGCACAGCCGATCTGGGACAACAAGATCGTGACGGAAATTTCTCCGCTCATCAATTATTACAAAGCGGAAAATTATCACCAGAACTATTACAACAGCAATCAATACCAGCCGTACTGCATGTTGGTGATCAACCCGAAGCTCTCAAAATTCAAAAAAGAGTTTCAGCACAAATTGAAAAAGGGAGAATAGACGGTTTCTTCTTCTCTGTCCATAACGGCGTTCATTCTCCGGGCTGTATCCGGGGTGACGCTGTTTTTATTTTTGGTGCGGATGCGAAGCATACTTCGTATCGTCCGGTTTCCGCGTGATGGAAATTTTTTTTATCTTACATCACATTCATTCACCTCTATCCGCAAAGGAATCTATGGTACCGATCACCGTCGTTTACGAAGGGCAGTTCCGCTGCATGGCAACACACGATAACAGCGCGCAACATTCCACACCGATGCACCGACAGATAATTTCGGCAAAGGCGAAAGTTTTTCTCCGACCGATCTTGTCGCAACGGCGCTTGGCGGATGTGTGATCACCACGATGGGAATTGTCGCGAAGAAAGAACGCATGCCCATCAATATCGATGGAACACGTATCGCGATTGAAAAGCATATAAGCTCTGATGCACCGAGAAGAATTGCAAAACTTGTTGCCCGGCTTTCATTTCCCGCGGGAATATCCAGAGAGTATCAGATCCGCTTAAAAGAGATCGGAGATAATTGTCCCGTGGTCAAAAGCTTGAATCCAAATATCGTACTGGATATAGCGTACAATTTTCCGGCATAAGAAAGGGTGGCACGAAAATACGGAAAATTGTATATTTCGGAAGAATTTTTTCTCATGGCTGCTTCCGCGTACAACGCTGCAATGCGCGATGGAGAAGTGGGATTAAGAGAATGAGACTTCTGAATAATTCGAAAGATGTCAGACATCTTGCCTATTTAGAATGAACAAACTTGAAAATTTTGTGAAATTCATTGATGAGATGTCAGACATCTTCTTAAAAAATTATTTTTCAGAAGTTTCAGAATATAAGAATATTGAATCACAAGATAAAAATTCTTCAAGCAACAACACCCGAACAGATCGAACATACTCGAACGCTCTTTCGTGAATACGCAGAATCGCTCGGCTTCAGTTTATGTTTCCAGGGATTCGACAAAGAAATGGCGGAACTTCCCGGCAAATATACCCCGCCGGACGGACGATTGTATCTTGCTGAACACAACGGAACATTCGTCGGCTGTATCGCACTTCGAAAATTAGAGGAGGGCGTTTGTGAGATGAAACGCCTCTATGTGCAGCCCGAATCACGCGGACTGGGCATCGGAAAAGTTCTTGCAGAAAAAATTATCGAAGATGCAAAAGAGACGGGATACAGCGTAATGCGGCTTGATACATTGCCGGTGATGGAAAAAGCAATTTTCATGTACCGCGCGTTCGGATTCAAAGAAATCCCTCCGTATTATCACAATCCCGTTGAGGGAGCGTTGTTTTTTGAACTCGTGTTATAAATCCTCAACAAGGTTAAAATTCAAATGTTCAACATCACAATTGATTATTTACCAGATCGAAGAATAGTATGACAACACAACAACCAATATGCGTTGCGTGCGAACGAACGCAGGAAGAGATTCCTCTCATCACATTACAGTTTCAAAACAAAACATTTTACATTTGTCCTCAGCATTTGCCAGTGCTCATTCACAATCCACAAATGCTCGCAGGAAAACTTCCCGGCGCAGAAGGAATGCAAGCGGCGGAACATCATGATTAGGTAATCGTCCCTTAAAAAGTAACGATGTCTGACATCTTGGTTATACAGAAACTAAAAACTTTTCAATTTTGGTGAATTCTAATGAGAAGATGTCTGACATCTTCTCGAATTTTCTACTTTTTAAGGCTCGACTAGGTAATCTATTGATCGATGGTGCGTAAAACATAATAGTCATCCCGACTGTGTCGGGAAGGCACCGTTAGATTTTTTCATTCTTCGATGCATCCCGAACAAAACATCGGGATTTGCTCGGGATGACTTTATTCGCGGCGCCGCGTCGAAGCATCATAAAAATTCCCTGTTCAATTTTCGGTGGAAGAGGATTCATCGTTATACCATATTCTCTGTGTCCCTGCCTGCCGGCAGGCAGGTTTGTGACTCTGTGGTTTAAATGTTTTACATTACAGGAGAATAGTATGACGCTACCTTCACACACCGAAATGGAACGTGCCTACAAACGCAGTGATGCATCGTATGACGGCATTTTTTTTCTTGGCGTTCGCACGACGGGTATTTTTTGTCGTCCCTCATGCACGGCACGTAAACCTCTCTCATCAAATGTAGAATTTTTTGCTTCAACCAAAGAAGCGATCTTCGCAGGATACCGCCCGTGCAAACGATGCAGACCGATGGAAGCGATCGGTACACCGCCAGAGTGGATAGGCACATTACTTTCCACCATCGAAAAAGACCCAACTGCTCGCTACTCTGATTCTTATTTGCGTAAGATCGATATCGAACCGTCACGCGCTCGCAGATTTTTCCTAAAAAATTATGGAATGACATTTCAAGCGTATTGCCGCGGACGACGACTCGGAAAATCATTCGAACAGATCCGCAATGGTGTCGATCTGGACGATGTTGCGCTTGGTTACGGCTACAATTCGCACAGCGGATTCCGCGATGCGTTCGTGAAGACATTCGGCTCAGCGCCGGGGCACAGCCGCAACGGTGATTGTATTGTGACAGCGTGGATCGAAAGTCCATTCGGACCATTGGTTGCAGCGGCAACATCGGAAGGGATTTGTCTGTTGGAATTCACTGATAGAAGAATGCTCGATAATCAATTCAAACGATTACGGAAATATTTTAAGTGTGCGATCATTCCGGGAGAGAACAAACACATCGTGCAGTTGAAAAAAGAATTGAAAGAATATTTTGAAGGCGCTCGGGAAACATTTTCGGTGAAACTCGTTTTCCCCGGAAGTCCGTTCGAACAAAAAGTGTGGAACGCGTTGCTGAAAATTCCTTCTGCTGCAACCGCATCGTACGAAGATGTTGCGAAGATGATCGGCAAACCGAAATCATCGCGCGCTGTCGGCAGAGCGAACGGATTCAACCGCATTTCAATCGTTATTCCGTGTCACCGCGTTATCAACAAGAATGGCGAACTTGGCGGCTACGGCGGCGGTGTGTGGAGAAAAAAAATGTTGCTGGCGTTGGAACGGGGAGAACAAATTCAACGGAATTAATAATCTGCCGTATATTCAATGGATAATGTACTACTGCGGCTCATAATGAGCCACATTTTTTTTATTCTTGATGATGGTGATTTTGAATATTAGATCAACGGGAAACCACAACACTTTCTTCACAAAAATATTTGATCGAAATGAAAAATCTTTTTGATACAACCGCGCTTAACGAAATTCTGCAACGTATCGACAACATACGTGCCGGTTCCCAGAGACAGTGGGGCAAAATGGACGTCGCGCAAATGCTGGCGCACTGCGTTGCAACAATGGAGATGGCAACAGGATTAAAAACTCCGCCACGCACATTCTTGGGAAGAATACTCGGTCCGTTGTTCAAGTCAACTTACATTGGCGAGAAACCATTCTCTCATAACAGTCCGACCGATAAAAGTTTTATCGTTACTGATGCGCGTGACTTTGCCTGTCGTACGACAGGCGAAAAAGATCGTCTGTTACAATTGGTAAAACAATTCGGCGAGGGTGGCGAAGCAAAATGCACCAGACATCCACACGCGTTCTTCGGTAAACTCACTCCGCACGAGTGGGGCAATGCAATGTACAAACATCTTGATCATCATCTGCGACAGTTCGGCGGATAACAGAATCGTTGTTGAACTGATCAGTCATGCCATGAGTGCGCTAATTAAGACCAACTAAACATCAATTTTTTACGCATTTTACCAATAAACTCACCCGCCAGAATGTGTAGCGGGCTGGTGGCATGGCTTTGCCCAAAGCGCGATGTGCAGTTCTAGTTGCGTCAAAAACTTATTGACTCTTTCAATACCGAATTGTACAATACCAGTAGAAACAGGGACCGGAGTTCTCAATTCCGTGAATACACCCGCTGTCAGCACATTAGTTCAACTTCCCTTTCACCCGCCGGTCCTGAACTCAATATTCCATTCGCCGTCTTTCATTCTACAGAAAGGGGGAAAGAGTATGGAACACAAATCTCGATTCACCAGATCGCACTCGTGGATAAATCATCTCTGGGGTATCATTCTTGCCGGAGGAGATGGAATCCGTCTCCAGCATTTTGTTCAAACTCAATTTGGAGTGAGCCGTCCCAAACAGTATTGTGCCCTCATCGGCAAGCGTTCGATGCTTCGGCACACCATAGATCGTGTGAAACACCTCATTCCCGACACGCACCTTTTGACCACGATCGGTAATCATCATCTTTCGTATGCAATTGATGATCTTCAAGATCGGATGCCGGAAACGGTCATCGTTCAACCGTTGAACCGTGAGACAGGACCGGGAATTCTTCTTCCGCTTCTCCATATTCATCATGCTGATCCGGAAGCGATCGTTGCATTGTTTCCCTCGGATCATTTTATTCTGGAAGAAGATCGTTATATGGAACATGTTCGAGCGGCTATTGATTTTGTCTCTTCACAGCGCGATTCACTCGTTATGCTGGGCGCTCGTCCGACCACACTTCAACAGGGATACGGGTGGATTGAGCAGGGAAACATCATCGCCGCCGAGGGAGGTATGAATATGTTCAGTGTGCAGAAGTTCTGGGAGAAGCCTGATGGACAATTGACACGGTACCTCCATGAAAAAAAATGTCTGTGGAATACGATGATACTCATCGGAACATCATCGATGTTGACGGGACTGTTCAAAGAATTTATGGAGGAGATATTTGTTCCATTTCATCATATCTGGACCGCGATTGAAACACCGCAGGAATTTGAGATCACGGAAAAAGTGTTCGCAACGATCCCTTCGGTAAATTTCTCCCATACGATTCTGGAACGAATTCCGGAACGATTGAGCGTTCTTCCGATGAAAGGAATTTACTGGAATGACTGGGGAGACGAATCCCGCGTCCGCGCAGACATCGATTACTTTGTTCAGAATCATGGGACATTCTCCGATATTGAATCGCTCATTGAAACCACCTAAAAAAATGACGCTGCTAATGCAGAAGGAGTAACGCTCTCGTTCGCACCCAACGGATTCCGTAAAACTGATACGTATGTATGCCTACGCATCCACCCTGCACAATTGCCGGTTGGTCTACGACCCGTAGGGAAATTTTTTCTGCATCAAAGGAAAACAACTGACAAACGCGATACGCTTCCATTGGAAACGGTGAAATTCGCCGAATTTCGGCGGCGCAATCATTTATTTGATTATTTAGAAAAATATAGAAAAATATCATTTGTAGAAAAATATCATTTGAAAAATATCATTAGGAAGTGTCGTATTTAATGGTTATTCTTGTGGTGTCGATGGCACTTCAGTGTTTCTGTTTCAGTCTCATTCTCTCTCAGTTTCCTGTGGCTCGCCTTCTCACATAATCACATTTTTTTCTCACATTTATACCATAGGAAGACTTATGACCATATACGTTGGCAACCTCAGCTACGAGGCAGATGAGCAAGCAATTACCACTCTTTTTTCGCAATACGGCGAAGTGTCGTCTGTGAAAATCATTAAAGATAACATGACCGGACGTTCCAAAGGATTTGCATTCGTTGAAATGGCGGAAGACACAACTTCCAAGCGCGCCATTTCAGAATTGAACGAAACAGATTTTCTTGAACGCACCATCGTTGTAAACGAAGCGCGACCGAAAACATCCTCGGATAGACCGTCACGGTCATTCGGCGGCGGAAATCGCAACGGCGGCAGCGGATATAACAGCCGAAGAAGCTATTAATCGTTTTTTGCTCTCAATATGCGAAGCATGCTCCGCACAAAAAGGTCTGCAGGTAACACTGCAGACCTTTTTTATTTACACTTCTCAATAGCAAATCTCCAAACCATTCTCTACCTTTGTGCTGTCGGATCCCTCCTTCACCCTCGTCTTTACAGCGGAGGAAGAAGAATTATCTGTTAAGGATTTTACACTCATGCAACCGGGAGAACATATGCCTACAATGGACGAACGAAAAGCAATGATCCAAAAGATCCGCCAATTGCCGGACAAACTCGAAGAAGCGGTTAAAGGATTAAACGACGCACAACTCGACACACCGTACCGCGACGGCGGATGGACGGTGCGCCAAGTCGTGCATCACGTCGGCGATTCACATATGAACGCATTCCTGCGTTTCAAATGGATACTAACGGAAGATCATCCGACGATCAAAACATACGACCAGAATGTCTGGGCAACATCTCCCGAATATCGATTGCCGATCGTACCGTCGCTTCAGATCATCCGCGGACTGCATGAACGGTGGACGGCGATGCTGGAATCCATCTCGGAAAAAGACTGGACAACGCGAACCGCAACTCATCCCGAAAATGGCGAAGTAACACTCGACAAAATGCTTGGAATTTATTCCCATCATGGAGAAAAACATTGCGGACATATTTGGGGATTGAGAAATACGATGGGCTGGTAAATCACAAATTGTAATACTTTGTTGTTTCCGCACAGGCGGGAATCACTACTCAGCAATAGACACAGTAAAAACAGATACAGAATGCCGCGTAAAAACATTTCCTCGTCATTTCGTTTTCGTTATTGGCTGATCATCATCGCTCTCACGGCATTCGCCGTGCGCAGTGTGCATGTCATCTCTCTTCTCTCTTCTTCCATCGGGGAAACCGTTGTGCTCGACGCTCGATATTATTTTACAGAAGCAGGGAGACTGCTGGGGTATTTCGGCACGACAGAAACCGGCATCAATTTTATGAATCTCGGTTATCCATACATCATCGCCGCACTTTGTGCATTTTTCGGATATCACGTCTCCGTTATGTTGTGGTTGCAAGCTGTTGTCGGGGCTGCGTGTGCCGCGTTGATTGCCTCGATTGTTTATACCGCTTTCTCCAATAAACGCGCTGCAATCCTTGCCGGCTTTTTGTATGCGTTTTACGCACAGGCAATATTCTATGACGGATTAGTGCTGACACCGTCGGTGATCAATCTGAGTGTGTGCGGTGCATTGTTTGCAGCCGTGCGGGGCTTGAAGTATGAAAAGCCGGTCTGGTTGTTTGCTGCAGGAATTGGTGTTGGCGTCGCCGCGTTACTGCGTGCAAACAGTGTCCTCTTGGCGGTTGTGTGGACAGCGATCTTTTTTGCGTGGGCGGTTCAAAAGAAAAATGTCACCCGTCGTTTTATGTACGGGATATTCTTCGTTGTCGGATCTCTGCTTATCGTTCTGCCGCCGATGATGTACAACGGCGTACGTTATGGAGAGTGGGTCATGGTCTCTGCCAACAGCGGAATGAATTTCTGGGTTGGTAATAATGCCAATGCAACCGGTATCTATTACGGACCGTCGTTTGTCGGATCACAAAGCGGTGAGTCGGAACAACACGCCTTCCTCACGGAAGCGCGCAAACGAACGAAGGATTCCTCTTTAAATCTTTCACGGTCCAGCACTTTTTGGTGGAATGAGGCGTTCAAGGATATCAGAGCAAATCCCACATCATGGTTAACACTTCTCGGTAAAAAATTTTTGTACACATGGAATCGTTACGAAGTACAGACGAACGTCGCATTTTTTTTCATGAAAGATTTTTCGCCCGTTCTGAAATATGCTTCTTACGGTTTTGCGGTTATCGCTCTGTTGGGTGTCGCCGGGATTGTGTTCTCGTTAAGGAGATATGCCGATATTGTCTGGTGGCTGATGATCACGACTGCCGCCGTATATGTCATCACAAGCGTGTTCTTCTTTGTTTCTGGGGAATACCGCCATCCCGTCAGCATAATATTGTGCATCGGTTCGGCATTATTCGTGACCAATGTGTTCGAATTAATAAAATCTTTGGTGAAAAAGATTGAAAGAGCGGCATGGGAACCATTCGTGATGCCGGCGGTCATCGCCGTCGTGATAGCCCCGATGGTCTTATGGAACCACGAAGAACTTTCCCGCATCTCCGATCCGTTCTACAGTTACACAAATTATGCACAGGCACAATTCCGGCAGATTGAACAGGGGCACACTCCGCCGAAAGAACATTTCGACCGTGCGGTGCAGTTGCTAGAACGTGCCCCGGAACATCCCGAACGGCGATTGATTCTGCTGGAGGTATTGTGCCGCACACATTTTTTTGCGGCGGTGTCTTACACCGATAAAACAGAAGCGATAAAAACCATTCATGTTGCAGCGGAGATTTTCCGGCAGGATGGGGAAGAATTGACGCAGGTGTATGATCGACAGTTTTTGGTCTTTTTATATACAAATATTCCCTCGATCGTTCGTGAGATCGTTAAACACGAATCATTCAAAGACGATGCACAGATCATGATGCAGGCATCGGAAGCGCATCGGATATTCATGAACAACACGACCATTCATCAATATATCATACCACGACGATGAAACCATCAATGATCATCTTTTCATTTTTTCTCTCGCTCATCCTTATCGGCTGCTCCGGAGAACAACAGATGCCGCAAAAGGTCGAAAACCGAATCGTCTTTTTCGGGGACTCCATCACCGAGCTTGGCATAAAACCCAACGGCTACGTTTCCATCATCAAAGATTCGCTCAGTTCACTTGGTCCGCATTTTGAGATCATCGGTGCCGGCATCGGCGGCAACAAGGTAACCGATTTACAAAATCGCGTTACCAACGATGTGCTTGCAAAAACACCGGATATTGTTGTGATCTACATCGGCATCAACGATGTGTGGCATTATGCTTTCGCATCGCGCGGACTGAGCGGTACCAATAAAGGGGTCTATGAACTGGAATTACGATCTCTCATCAAAAAGGTCCACGCCGCCGGTGCGCGGGTTATTCTTTGTACACCAAGTGTCATCGGAGAAAAAATTGACGGCACCAATGAGTATGATACGATGCTTGATGAATACTCCGAGATCAGCAGATCGGTTGCGCGTGAAACGGGATCTGCCCTGTGCGATCTGCGAAAAGTATTCGTGCAATATTTGAAAGCAAACAATCCAGCCAATGCAGAAAAGAATATTCTCACCTACGACGGCGTTCATCTGAACGATGCGGGAAACAGGTTCGTTGCGCAACAGATCATCGGCATTCTGGATGGCTTAGGATTGTTTTTTCCTCAACGGTGATTCGCTGCTCATCCATAATTTTCCGCTATTCACCGAAAACCACAATGGTATATTCTGAGCGCCTTCGGCGCCGCAGGCGCCGCCATCACGCGGTAAGGCGTGAGATGATCCGTCGTAATTTTATCCGATTCACAAAAGCAAAACTGTGGTTTCATTGCTATTCCCTTGTTTTTTGGGGATATTTAGTCGTCCCTTAAAAAGTAAGAAACCTTGTCAAGGTTTCTTATTCAACAATGAAATAACTTCCAAATTTTACAAATCTAATTACATAACCTTGACAAGGTTGTGCTAATGAAGACTTTTTAAGGTTCAACTATTTAACGAACATCTTTATCCTGTTTTACGTTATTTTTCTATACCGCAAAAAAGGTTTACATGTTATGTCTGACAATAAACATACCGATCTTTCCTTTTTACGCATTAATAGAGACACTCCGCAGAAGAACGGATCAAATTCAAAGTGGAAAATAATCCTGTACGGCACCGTCGTCGGAATTGTTCTTCTTATTACGGCATTGCTCACGATGACATCAACATCTGCAGAACAAGTGGAACTTGGTACGGTCGCACTCACAACGTCTGCACAGGAAAGCGCCGTGCTGAGCGCCAGCGGATATGTAGTCGCCCAGCGCAAGGCGGCGGTTGCTTCAAAAGGAACGGGACGACTCGAATATCTCGGGGTGATCGAAGGCGACCGTGTAAAGAAGGGACTGATCATCGGCAGGCTGGAGAGCAGCGACGTTGAAGCAGCTCTCGGACAAGCACGGGCAAATCTTTCCGTTGCAAAAGCGGGATTGGAATCGGCAATGGCTGAATTGGAAGATGCAACGTCGAATTTTGAACGGCAGAAAGTACTGTACGATCAACGATCGATCTCAAAAGCAGATTACGATTTCGCCAACGCCCGGTATAAACGAGCGGTCGCCGGTGTTGCGTCAGCAAATGCGTCCATTAAATTCGCCGAAGCAAACATCCGCGCTGCCGAAGTGCAGGTGGAAAACACTTTCATTCGTGCACCGTTCGACGGGGTTGTGCTGACGAAGAACGCAAATGTCGGCGAAGTGATCTCCCCCTTCGGTGCAGCAGCGGGTTCGCGCGGCGCAATCGTGACGATTGCCGATATGACATCGCTGGAGGTGGAGGCGGATGTTTCCGAGTCCAACATTCAAAAATTGCACGAAGGTCAGCCGTGCGAAATTACGCTCGATGCCTACCCGGGAAAGCGGTATCCCGGTTTCGTGAATAAAATCGTCCCAACTGCAGACCGTGCAAAAGCAACCGTGCTCACCAAGGTGCGGTTTGAAGAACGGGATGAACGTGTGCTTCCTGAAATGCGTGCAAAGGTGAACTTTTTGAGCAAGAGAGAAGAGAGGGATGCCAAGAACTCGACTCCGAAACTTTCGGTTCCTGCTTCCGCCATCACGACGCGCAACGGGCAAAAAGTTGTATTTGTCGTAAAGGGTGAAACGGCGACAGAAACCGCCGTTGTGTTGGGTGAAACAATGGGCAGCCGCATCGAAATTAAACAAGGTCTCTCAGCGGGAGAAAAAATTATACTCCACCCATCGAAAAAAATTTCTACCGGAACAAAGATCACAACAGAGAAATAATTTTTCATCCATAACCATATCTTTTTATGACACCTCTCGTTCAAATCAAAAACATCACCAAGATATACAAGCGGGATTCGATGAATATCCCCGTTCTTCAAAATATCTCGCTGGATGTTCCCGAAGGAGAATTTCTTGCGTTGATGGGACCGTCCGGTTCCGGAAAAACAACACTGCTCAATCTTATTTCCGGGATCGATCAGCCGACCGCCGGATCGATCACTGTTGCGGGAACCGATATCACAAAGTTGAATGAATCTGCCCTCGCGAAATGGCGCTCACATCATATCGGATTCGTATTCCAGTTCTATAATTTGCTTCCCGTGCTGACGGCATACGAAAACGTCGAGCTTCCTCTGCTGCTCACTAATCTTTCCAAAAGGGAAAAAAAAGAGCGTGTGGAAATGGTCTTAAAAGTTGTCGGTCTTGAAGATCGCATGGATCATTATCCAAAACAACTGTCCGGCGGAGAGCAACAACGAGTCGCCATTGCACGCGCAGTCGTTACCGATCCGACGGTCATTATCGGCGACGAACCGACCGGTGATCTTGACCGGAAATCGGCGGAAGAGATCCTCATATTGCTCGATCGATTGAACATGGAATACAAGAAGACGATCATTATTGTCACACACGATCCCCACGCGGCAGAGCGGGCACACAAAATACAGCATCTGGATAAAGGTGAATTGAAAGCGAATTAAGTATGGACATCAAACCACGTCCAAATCACAAAATTTACATTGAAACGCTCCGCAGAATGACGCCGGAGCAGCGAGTGAAAAAAGCATTTGAACTTTCAGAATTCAGTAAGTCTTTGTTCAAACAAGGATTGCGGAAACAATTTCCCGATCTCTCTGAAGAAGAATTTCATCAACTGTATTTGAAAAGAATTGCCTTGTGCTACAACAGGAATTACTAAAAAAAGTAGCTGAAACGCTTGAGTCTGCAAATATTGATTATGTCTTGACTGGTTCGGTATTGTCAAGTTTTCAAGGCGAGCCGCGTTCAACACACGACATTGATATTCTCATTATAGAATTAAAAGAAGAACACAGTGAATCTTTGCTGCGTGCTTTCCCCGGACCAGATTTTTATCTTGATAAAGAGAGCATTGAAGATGCAATAAAGCACAAAAGCATGTTTAATCTCATTGATGTTCGAGACGGCAATAAGGTTGACTTCTGGTTTGTTTCGGATAATGAGTTTGATCAAATCCGTTTTGCCCGGCGGTATAAAGAAACGATAGATGGTATTTCAGTTTACGCATTGAAGCCAGAAGACACAATTATTGCAAAATTACAATGGGCAAAATTATCAGGCGGAAGCGAGAAGCAGCTTCGTGACGCTTTAAGAGTTTACGAAGTCCAATACAAAAATCTTGATGGAGCGTACTTGCATTTATGGACTGACAAATTACAACTTCACAAAGAATGGAAATTCATTCTTGATAATGCCATTACTTCATAAACTTCCACGTTTATAACACTATGAAAATCCTCAAACTCGTCTATAAAAATTTGCTGCGGCACAAACTCCGCAGTCTGTTGACAATCCTCGGGATCGCCGTTGCTGTGCTTGCATTTGGTCTTCTACGCACGGTTGTTACGGCGTGGTCGTTCGGCGTGGAAGCATCGTCGGCAAATCGTCTTGTAACGCGTCACGCCGTCTCGTTCATCTTCCCGCTGCCGTATTCATATCGCGATCAGATCGGAAATATTCCCGGGGTAACAAAAGTATCGTACGCAAACTGGTTTCAGGGAATCTACAAAGATCAAAGTTTTGAGAATTTCTTTCCGCGTCTTGCCATCGATCCGGAAACGATCTTCGAAGTCTATTCCGAATATATCGTTCCGCACGATCAACTGGAAAACTTCAAGAAACAGCGCAACTCCTGCATCATCGGGAAAAAACTCGTTGATCAGCATGGATTCAAGATCGGCGATGTGATCCCGATTCAAGGCGATATTTTCCCCGGTCAGTGGGAATTTGTCGTCGCAGGTATTTATACCGGAAAAGATAAAACTGCCGATGAGACACAACTGTTCTTCCATTGGAATTATCTGAACGAACGAAGCAGACAAGTAGCATCGTGGGCAACCGATCATGTCGGCTGGTACATCATTCAGATCGGTAATCCGAATGACGCAGCAGCGATCTCTGAAGCTGTCGATGTGCTATTCGCCAACTCGTCCGCAAAAACGAAAACGGAAACCGAAAAAGCGTTTCAGCAAAGCTTCGTGTCGCTTTCCGGGGCGATCATCACATCGTTGGAAGTTATTTCGTATGTCATCATCGGAATTATTCTGATGGTGCTCGCGAATACCATCATCATGTCCGCACGCGAACGTATTCGCGAATACGCGGTGTTGAAAACACTCGGCTTTACATCGTTACACGTTGTCGGTTTGATCGCAGGCGAATCGCTTTTTATTTCGATGCTCGGCGGTGGGGTTGGACTTGTGATTACATTTCCCGTGTGCCAGGGATTCGGCGCCCAATTTCCGACGATATTTCCGGTGTTTGCCGTTGCGCCGTCAACAATCGCGCTGGCAATTTCATTCTCTGTGCTTGTCGGAGTTATTGCGGCGGTATTTCCTGCGATCCGTTCTGCAAATATGAAGATCGCGGACGGATTGAGACAGATTGGATAATAACGAAAAGTTAATTCACCGCACAAGTAGTGTGAATTGCGAGCAAATTAATCACGATTAGATTTTCCAAATCTTGGAGATTTGAAAAATCTCTTCATCCTGAGATCGGAATGACAACTTAATAATATTTGTAATTGCTCAGCGAAAACAACCCCACCCTTTATCCCTCCCCTTTTAGGGGAGGGAATGCGTCCTCTCCCCCTAACAGGGGGAGAGATAGAGAGGGGGTCGTGTTTACAAAAGGGGGAGAAAAAAAGAGGGGGTGATTTGAAGTAAAAACGAATTTATAATTTACCACGCTGAGTGGTTACTAATATTTCTTATTTTACCTCTGAGTACTTATGAAGATTCCTTTTTCATACAACATCCGAAATCTGTGGACACGGCGTCTGACAACAGCGTTGACCGTCGGCGGTATTTCGCTGGTCGTCTTTGTCTTTGCGGCTGTGTTAATGCTTGCGCAAGGCATCGAAGATACCCTTGTTGCCACCGGTTCAAAAGATAATGTGATCATCCTTCGGAAAGGTTCGTCGAGCGAGTTGTTGAGTGCGGTTGGTCGGGAACAGGTCGGCATCATTTCCACGTTCCCGGAAGTTGCTGTTGCGACAGACGGAAAGCCGTTCGGCACATCCGATGTTGTTACGATCATCAACCTGAGCAAGAAAAAAACCCAAGATATGGGAAACATCACCGTGCGCGGAATCTCCGCCGGTGCATTTTCGCTTCGCCCGCAGGTACAGTTGAAAGAAGGACGCTGGTTCCAGCAGGGTTCAACAGAAATTGTTATCGGAAATAAAATTCACGACCAGTTTGAAAATGTCGAGATTGGTCAGCAGATACAGATCGGTTCTAAATTGTGGACGATCGTCGGCGTGTACGATGCGGGCAAAACAGGTTTTGCATCGGAATTGTGGGCAGATGCAGAAAATATTATGCTCGAATTCAATCGCAGCACAACGTTCTCCTCATACACGTTCAAGCTAAAAAATCTTGCAGATTATGAGATCATCAAAACAAAATTGGAAACAGAACAACGCTTACAAGATCTGGAAGTGAAACGCGAACAACAGTTTTATCTTGAACAATCGCAAGGAATGGCGACATTCATCAAGGCGTTGGGATTGGTTATCACGATCATTTTCAGTTTCGGCGCAATGATCGGTGCGATGATCACGATGTATGCGGCGGTTGCAAACCGCACTGTGGAGATAGGAACATTGCGCGCACTTGGCTTCCGTCGCCGGAGTATTCTCACAGCATTTCTTCTTGAAGCATTGACTCTTTCCCTTATCGGGGGAATCGCCGGATTGATCATTGCATCGTTCATGCAATTTGTTTCATTCTCGACGACAAATTTCGGAACGTTCTCCGAGCTTGCATTCGGATTCTCCTTATCGCCCACAATTGTTGTTTCAACGCTTTTCTTCTCGTTATTGATGGGACTCGTCGGTGGATTTCTGCCAGCAGTACGCGCTGCGAGAATGAATATTATTAACGCGCTGCGTGCAAATTAGGCCGTACGGTTGTCCGCTCTCCAAGTCGAGTCTTCGCCAGAATTTTTCGGCGGCAACTGGAAAGAAAGAGAATGGATCTTTCGTGCCTGTCGTACGACAGGCACATTCAACGATCATGCTCAGTGTTTCAGAAAAGGTCAGTCCCGCTTTCTCTGCAGGTTGAGGTGAAATTGTCGTTATTGTTTGTTAAAGCCAGCGCGTGAAAGTGTTGGCTTTTTTGCGTTTACCATGATGCTTGATAATGCAGAAGAAGAACGATAGATTAGATGAAATAAATAGACATTCGCCTGTAGCCTGTCGTACGACAGGCGTATATTACGCTGAATTGGGTGGATATACGCAATGCGTGGTTACAATAAACGAAAATCGCCATCTAGAAAGGAGCAAGCTATGACCTGTTCAAAATGTGGCTACAAATCTGAATTCCGTTTCCAGACATGTCCCTCATGCAGTTACGATGTGATTGAAGGCGATTTTCGTGACCCTCAGAAGGCATCTTCAAAGGGACTTGTAACTCCACCAGACATCGTCACAACACTCACCGCGACCATAGCCAAAAGATACCCAGCTTTGAGAACGATTTCGACAATCTACCAAGTGCTCGCCTATCTCTCTTTGGCCGCTGGTTTGATTGGGGCAATCGTAGGCATCTCAATGTTGTCCGACCGTTACGGGGGTGGTGGGGGTGGGATGATCATACTACTTTCTGTCCTATACGCCGCCATCGCATGCGTGACCTTCCTTGCGATTGCCGAAGGAATTCATGTTTTCATCGACATAGAAAACAATACCAGAGTCAACAATTCATTATTGCAGAAAATCCTCGAAGAGAAGAAACAATAGGCGGCTTCGTTTAACAGGCGTGTTTACGATGCTCACTTTATTGAAAGAGAAATTGTTGAGTTCGCTCTATGCCGTTTGCCGCAAAAAGAATTTGTCTATCATACGGCAAACGGGACGGCGTAAACACGCCAGACGTTATATGCGATGCGCGTTTCACGTTTTAAACACAAATATCAGGAGGCTATATGGCAGCAAGAGGCAGGACGATTCTTTATTTCGATAACTCAAATATTTTCAGAGGCCAATTAGATGTTCGATGGAGAATTGATGCGCAAAAACTTATGGCGGCTCTGCAAAAGGATAGTGATATATGGCAAACATACTTTTTTGCGGCTGTCACCGATCCTCCTAGATTTTCACAGACTGGTTTCTATCATATGCTAAAGAACAATCTGCACTGGGAGACATTTTTGTTTCCGTTAGGTTCAAAAACATTAGACTGTAAGAAATGTGGTGACAAAAGGAGAGTTTCCACTGAAAAAGGAGTTGATGTTGCAATCGCAACAACGATGCTAAAGCATGCAATGAATAAAGCTTTTGACACTGCCATTTTAGTCTCAGGGGATAAAGATTATTTGGAAACCGTGCGAGCCGTAAAGAGTTTTGGCCTTAGAGTTGAGATCGTTTCTTTTAGGCATTCATTATCGAAAGAGTTAGGAAATGAATCGTCCTGCCCTGTACTCTATCTAGACGATATCAAAAAGGATATTGAGTTAACGAAATTGGATGAGGAAGCAGAGGAACTTTTATCTAAAGAGTAATGAAACGCGCACCGCATATAACATGCGTGCATACGTCCGCGTATGCACGCCGAGCGTTAGACGAAACCCGCTTCATATAGGTGCTCACATGACAGAACCCAAAGCTTTCAACAAGAACATTGATGATCTCCTCCGATCAATCGACCTGTGTTTCAGGAATCAGTTCCTCCTCCCGGGATTGGCCCTACTCTACTCCACGATAGACATCATGGCGTGGCTGTCACGACCGCAGTCGCAAACCGATGTACAGCGAAACGATTTTGTCACTTGGGTAAACAAGTATCTTCTGCATAAAGCCAACTTGAACTGCACGGCCATCGATCTCTACGCAGCCAGATGTTCTATCATTCACTCATACTCAGCCGAATCAAAGCTGAGTCGCGACGGGCTTGCACGCCGGATCTGCTACACTTTCGGGGATAAAGATCCAAAGCGTCTGCAAGACAACCTCGATTCCGTAGGATACGATGCCGTGGTCATCCACATTGATACGTTGTTCAATGCTCTTAGGAAATCCATTGACGATTTCAAGAGGGATCTTGCCTCCGACCAGGAACTTGCGGCTACAGTTTTCAGTCGCTCGGAGACGAAGTTCTACTCTCTACTTCCACCCTCTTGAATGAACTGAAGCGGGCTTCGCCTAACACGCCCAACAACGGCGCTCCATCTTTATGAAATGAATTATTGATGTCGCTCAACACTTTTGCTCGCAGAAAAATTGGTCATTCATAGCTCGCAAAAGTGCTGCGTTGTTGAGCAAACCGTTACCACAAACCTCTTTTCTATAATTTCCACTTGTCTTTCTACACAAATTCCCGAATATTAACCAATGAAAAATTTCTTTCTCTTCATAACAACATTCACACCGCTTTTTTTCACGGTCACGCAAACAGACCAACGTCG
>OBOI01000144.1_pt1 | contig 28881 bp, 26 predicted proteins | sample 1670151 | NCBI WGS metagenome assembly OBOI01 (sample SAMEA104232303, study PRJEB22302) | sediment metagenome | biome: forest; feature: aquifer; material: sediment | place: USA | collected 2011-08-07 | depth 0.01 m | reverse complement strand
TCCCTACAGCCTGATCTACCTGACGCTGATATCGGCGATCGGAAATGCCGAGAGGCAGGTGTATCTGACCAACGCCTACTTCGTTCCCGACCCCCAGTTGCTGAACGCACTGATCGACGCCGCCCGGCGCGGCGTCGATGTGCGACTGCTCTTGCCGAGCCATTCTGACTCCGCGCTGGTATTTCACGCCGGGCGCTCGCACTATTCCGGCCTGCTCGAAGGCGGTGTCAGGATCTACGAACGACGCGGCCGGCTGCTGCATTCCAAAACGGCGGTTATCGACGGCGTCTGGTCCACGGTGGGCTCAACCAATCTGGATTGGCGCAGCTTTCTCGACAACGACGAGCTTAATGCGGTGATCCTGGGGAAAGCATTCGGCCAAAAAATGCAGGCGGTGTTCGCCGCGGATATCGAAGCCTCGGAAGCGATCATTCTGGAGAACTGGCAACGCCGATCGCTCTCGTTGCGGTTCAAGGAATGGATGGCGCGGGTCTGGGAACGCCTGCTTTAGCATGATCGACGCCAGCCGGACATCCCGCGACGAGGCACCTGGACCGGCAAAACGGCGCCTGAGGCAGTACGCTCAACTTGCCGCAGTCTTGATCATCGTGGTTGGCTGCTATCTTGTTCTGCATCCGTTCATTCCCGCAGTCCTGTTCGCGGCGGTAGTGTGTTCCGCAACCTGGCCGCTGTATGTGCTGCTGCGCAAAGCCCTTTGGGGTCGGGCAGAACTCGCAGCGCTGGCGATGACGCTGCTGTTGATCCTGCTGGTGATCGGGCCCACCGTGCTGTTGGCCGCAAGTCTCGCGGACGACGTCACGACCATGGCCGAGGCCGCCAAGGTGATGCTGAATGCCGGCCCCATCAAGCCGCCCGACTGGGTGCGGGAAATCCCGATGGTGGGACAACTGCTTGCGGACTATTGGCAACGTCTCGCATCCAGCGGCGATAGCCTGTCCACGCTATCGAAAAGCCTGCTCGGGCCCGTACGCAGCTTTCTGGTTGGCACAGGCAAGGCGGCCGGCGAGGGCCTGCTGCAACTGGTGCTGGCAAGCTTCATCGGTTTCTTCTTTTACCGCGACGGCGAAACATTGATTATCGCCGTGCGCAAGGGGCTGGACCAGATCGCCGGCGGGCGGGGCCAGGAGTTTCTGGAAACCATCGACAACAGCGTGACCGGGGCGGTAAGCGGGATTTTCGGGACAGCGCTGGCGCAAGCGCTGGTGGCCATGATCGGATTTGTCATCGCTGGCGTTCCCGCCGCCTTCTTGCTCTCGATGGCGACCTTCTTCCTCTCTATCGTTCCGATCGGGCCGCCGCTGATATGGGGCGGCGCTACCGTTTGGCTCGTCTACGAGGGGCAAGTGGCTTGGGCGGTTTTCATGGCCGCGTGGGGCTTCTTCGGGATCAGCGCCATCGACAATCTGGTCAAACCGTATCTCATCAGTCGCAGCAGCAAGCTGCCTATGCTGCTCATCGTGCTCGGCGTGGTCGGCGGCGTGGTCGCATTCGGTTTCATCGGCCTGTTCATCGGTCCGCCCGTGCTGGCCATCGGACTTACGCTGTTACAAGGCTGGATCGGCCGGTCGGGAGAACCGGTATCGGGCGCGATTCGTCGCAGCCGCGTGTCGAAGAAACAGGTGCGGTCCGACGAGACATCGGACGGAGTAGGAATGGATTAAAGGCGCCAAGCGCCCTCGCATTCATTTGACACTACGGACGAGGCGGGGAAGTTCGATATTCGGAGCGGGCCACAAACAAAGCCCGGCATCAGCCGGGCTTTGTTCATCTTGTCACCTGTCTCGACCGACTTTAATGCTCACGATCAGCCTTGATGATCACATCACCACAAGGTCTCGCGTTCTGCCGAAGCGGTGATCTTGTGGATGGTCAGGTCGGCGCCGTTGAATTCCTCCTCGGCGTCAAGACGTATGCCGACGGTTTTTTTGATCAGGCCGTAAACGATGAAGCCGCCGCCGAAGGCGATGGCGACACCCAACGCGGTGCCGATAAGCTGCGACATCAGGCTGACGCCGCCCAGGCCGCCCAGCGCCTTGATGCCGAAGATACCGGCGGCGATGCCGCCCCAGGCGCCGCAAAGGCCATGCAGCGGCCAGACGCCGAGTACGTCGTCGATCTTCCAGCGGTTCTGCGTCAGGGTGAACATCCAGACGAACAGGCCGCCGGCGAGGCCGCCGGTGACGAGCGCGCCGAGCGGGTGCATGAGGTCGGAACCCGCACAGACGGCGACGAGGCCGGCGAGCGGGCCGTTATGGACGAAACCGGGGTCGTTCTTGCCGGCTATCGTTGCGGCGAGCGTGCCGCCGACCATGGCCATCAGCGAGTTCATCGCCACCAGGCCGGAAACCTTGTCCAGCGTCTGTGCGCTCATGACGTTGAAGCCGAACCAGCCAACGGTCAGAATCCACGCCCCCAGGGCAAGGAAGGGAATGCTGGAAGGCGGATGGGCGCCGGCGATGCGGCCGTCCTTGTGATAGCGACCGGTGCGCGCACCCAGTAGCAGCACGGCGGCGAGGCCGATCCAGCCGCCGACGGCATGCACGACGACGGAGCCGGCGAAGTCGTGGAACTCTTCGCCGAAACCGGCCTTGAGCCAGGCCTGAATGCCGTAGGCCTGGTTCCAGGCGATGCCTTCGAAGAAGGGATAGATGAAGCCGACCAGCAGGAAGGTGGCCATCAGTTGCGGATTGAACCTGGCGCGCTCGGCGATGCCGCCGGAGACGATGGCGGGAATGGCTGCGGCGAAAGTCAGCAGGAAGAAGAACTTGGTCAGTTCATAGCCGCTTTTCTGCGCCAGGGTTTCGGCGCCAGCGAAGAAATTGACGCCGTAGGCAATGCTGTAGCCGATGAAAAAATAGGCCAGGGTCGATACCGAGAAGTCGACCAGGATTTTCACCAGCGCGTTGATCTGGTTTTTCCTGCGCACGGTGCCGAGTTCGAGGAAGGCGAAACCGGCATGCATGGCAAGGATCATGATGGCGCCGAGCAGAATGAACAGGACGTCGGCGGGTGTTTTCAAATTCTCCATTTTGGGGCTCCGTAGGCACTAACCCGGAGCCGTGAGCAACAACCGTTCCCGATATTGCCGCCCAGTATATTCAGCGACTTACAAAATCGCGGCGATCCGGGCTTGCGCGCTACGCACCGTCGCAGTGCCTGGATGCACCATGGCAGGGCCGCTGGTGCGGCGTGAAATTATTTTGGTGCATAGTCCTGCGGCATCAAAACCCACATGCTGCCTTTTTGACGCATTTTCCCGGCCATGGCACCGGCTTCGTGGCCGCTGCCCCAGTAGAAATCCGCGCGCACCACGCCGCGGATCGCGCCGCCCGTGTCCTGCGCCACCATCAGGCGCTGCAAGGGCCGCGTCGCGTCGGGCCAGGTGGCGGCAAGCCAGACCGGTGCGCCCAGCGGCACATGGCGCGGATCGACGGCGATGCTGCGTTCCGGCGTCAGTGCCAGCCCCATGGCGCCGGGCGGCCCGGCGCCTTCGGCGGGCAGTTCGCGGAAAAAGACCAGGCTGGGATTGGCGTTCATGAGTTCCTGGGCGCGCTGCGGGTGAGCCTTGGCCCAGGCCTTGATGCCGGCCATGGACGCCTGCTCGGCCTTGATCTCGCCCTGGTCGATCAGCCATTTGCCGATGGAGCGGTAGGGATGGCCGTTCTGGTCGGCGTAGCCCAGGCGGATGCGCGAGCCGTCGTCGAGTTGTATCTGGCCGGAACCCTGTATCTGCATAAAGAAAAAGTCGAGCGCGTCGTCGAGCCAGAGCAGCGCCTCGGGCGAGCGCTGCGGCTCTTGCTGCGTCCAGTCGCCGCGCGACCAGTAGGGCACCAGTTTCTTGCCCTCAATGCGACCGCGCAGCCGCATGTGCTTGAGTTCCGGGTAGAGTGCGCCGAGTTCCACCGTCACCATGTCGTCGGGCGGCCCGAAGGCCGGGTTGAGGTAGGGCGCCATGCGCGTCCGGCTGCCTTTCAGCACGGGTTCGAAGTAGCCGGTGACCAGCCCGGTGCGCGATCCGTCGGGATTAACCAGTTGCCAGGGCCGCAAGTGCGCCTCGAACCACGCCCGCAGGTCCGCCGGGCCGCCGGCCTGGAGCGAGCGGGCGTCGGCGCAGGCGGCGCGCCAGACGGGTTGCTTTTCGAGCGCAACGCAGGAGGTCTTGAACGCATCGAAAGCGGGCTGCAAGTCGTCGCCTTCCCATCCGGGCAGGTCGGACCAGACGGCCGGCTGGAGCGGCTTTTCGGCGGGCTTGGCCGGTTCGACGCCGGGACAGGCCGGGCAGGCGGCGCAGGGCAGACAAGCGCTGCCGGATTTCGGCTGCGGCGGCAAGGTCGTGCACGCCGACAGGAGCAGGACGGCAATGATGGGGGATAAGCGAAACATGAATCTGATACATTCCTTTTTTTGCGACACGCAAGCTTAACCGAGATGCGTCCTGCGGGCACGGCCGCCGGACTCCGTAACACCGTCATACCGTTGCCGCGCCACCGCGCCTTGCGCCGCATTCCGCCCTGTGCCATGGCGCACGTGCTATTTTTTGTGAGACAAGTTCCAAGACCATGACCGATCTTATTCGCCTGATGTCCCGTGCCGAAGGTCTGCTGGAAAGGCTGGAAGCCTTGCTGCCGGCGCCGGCGCCCGCACTCGACTGGAGCGCCAGCGCTTTTCGCTGGCGCCGCCGCAACGGTCGCGGCCACCTCGAAGCCGTCCAGCACCCGCACCGCATCCGCCTCGAAGACCTGCAAGGGATAGCGGAACAAAAAGAGCGTCTCGAACAAAACACGCGCCAGTTCATCGCGGGCAGGAGCGCCAACAACGTGCTGCTCACCGGTGCGCGCGGCACTGGCAAGTCCTCGCTGGTCAAGGCGGCGCTCAACCGCTTTGCGGCAAAGGGGCTGCGCCTGATCGAGGTGGATCGCAACGACCTTGTGGATCTGCCCGAAATCGTCGAACTCATCGCCGGGCGTCCCGAGCGCTTCATCATCTTCTGCGACGACTTGTCCTTCGAGGCCTCCGAGCCCGGCTACAAGGCATTGAAGTCCGCGCTCGACGGCTCCATCGCCGGCACGCCCGAGAACCTGCTGATCTACGCTACATCCAACCGCCGTCATCTGATGCCGGAATTCATGGGCGAAAACCTCGAAGTCCAGCGCGGCGGCAACGGCGAAATCCATCCGGGCGAAACGACCGAGGAAAAGGTTTCGCTCTCGGATCGCTTCGGCCTGTGGCTTTCCTTCTATCCCTTCGACCAGAATCACTACCTGGAAATTTGCCGCCACTGGCTGCGGGAATTCGGCCTGACGCAGCGGCAGGCAACGGCCGCGCGCCAGGATGCCCTGCAATGGGCGCTGATGCGCGGCGCGCGCAGCGGCCGCATCGCCTGGCAGTTCGCCCGCGACTACGCGGGACGCAAGGCCGGCAAGAAGTGAAGGTCAGGTCGTACCCTGGAATAACCGAAGTGGCCGCTGCCGTCATCCAGCGGCCGGACGGCGCATTTCTGCTCGGTCAGCGCGCGCCGGGCACCTTTTATCCCGGCTATTGGGAATTCCCCGGCGGCAAGGTCGAGGCCGGCGAAACGGCGCATGACGCGCTGGTGCGCGAACTGCACGAGGAACTCGAAATCGGGGTGCTGCGCGCCACGCCGTGGATTGTGCGCGAGCATATCTATGCGCACGCCCATGTGCGGCTGCATTTCTTCCGCGTCACCGGCTGGCACGGCGAACTGAAGGACCACGTCCATAGCGCGCTCTCCTGGCAATACGCCGACACCGTCGCCGTCTCGCCGCTGCTGCCCGCAAACGCGCCGGTGCTGGCCGCCCTGCGCCTGCCCGATTTCTACGGCATCACTCATGCCGGCGACATCGGCAGCGACCGTCAGTTGGCGGCGCTTGCCGCACAGCTCGGCCGCGGCCTGCGGCTGGTGCAATTGCGCGAACCGGGACTGGCGGCAGAAGAGCGGGCCAATTTTGCGGCGGCGGCGGTCGCGCTATGCCATCGACACGGCGCACGCGTTCTCGTCAATGGCGATGCCGAACTGGCCCGTGCCACGGCAGCCGACGGGCTGCATCTGCCCGTCGCACAGCTTGCGCGCATCACGACACGCCCGGATTTTCCGCTCGTCGCCGCTTCGTGCCATGCGCGCGAGGACCTGGAACGGGCTGCGCGTCTCGGGTTCGATTTTGCGGTACTCGGTTCCGTCATGCCCACGGCCAGTCACCCCGATCGGGCCGGCATGGGATGGGAAAGCTTCGCGCGGCTCGTCGCCGGCCTTCCGCTGCCGGTCTTTGCGCTCGGCGGCATGACGCGGGACGATCTGGAAGCGGCGCAATCCTCCGGCGCCCACGGCATCGCGGCGATACGTGCCGCCTGGGATCAGGCCGGCTGATCCGGCTGTTCCGGTTCTTCGACCACCGGCACCCGATATTCGCCCGCGGCCCAGGCGCCCAGATCGATCTTCCGGCACCGTTCAGAACAGAACGGCCGATACCGGTTTTCCGCCGACCACGCGAGTTGCTTGCCGCAGCGCGGGCAGGCAACGAGAAGTTGCGGTTTCGGCGTCATAAGTTCGATATTGCGCGCTGGTCGATCTGCCGTTTCAGCGTAGCCCTGCCGTCGCCTTTGAACCGGACGAACTGCATGCCGCAACGGAACTTCTGGTGACCGGAAGAGAGCACGGTATACACCATGCGGGCCTGTACCTCGACGACGCGCCGACGGCCTCCGGGATGCCCCGCTGGAATCGAAAGCAGTACCGAAACCGGCGAATCCGAAAAAACGTTGTGTTCGGTGAGAATCGAGCAGCCGTGCAAGGACACTTCGTGCGTCACGCCGTGGTAGGTATCCTTGGCCTCGGTGGCATCGAAGACAATCGCCACGGGCCAGCGAAAAGGGTGGCGTTTCTCCTGGCGGTGTTCAGCACTGGTCATATTCGGATTCGTACTGAAATAGATATCAAGCCCACTGAACCGGCAACGACGGCTAAAGGTTGCAGAAGGTCAGCTCGAAGGGAACATCCGCATCGGCCTGCTTGGGCCGCATGTCGGTGTCGGGCGTCAGGAAGCGGATGTTGAGGGCATATTTGTTGGCGCCGATTTCCGGAACATAAGGGTCGGAGCGGCGTACGCGCAGGCGGATCATTTGCGACGTGCGCCCCGCCAGCATCAACTGAAAGCTGCCGTGCACGGCCAACTGGCTCTCGGGTCGGCCCGAGGCGCGCAGCAGACGCAGCACAATGGACAGGCCGCCGCGGATCGGCAGCATCGGTCCAACCCAGTTGCCGAGATCCACCTGCCGCTGGGCCAGGTCGCGATTGAGCCAGAAGTGATACGAAGGCAGGTCGAACTCGCAGACGCCGCCGGGAATGCCGACGCGGTTCTTGATGCTCATCAGCCAGTCGTTTTCGCGCAGATAGTTGCCGATCTTGCCCTGCATCGCCAGCATGGCCGCGGAGGCCTGCTCGATCTCATAGAGTGCGCCGGACAAGGCGTCTTCCGAGATTTCCGGATTGTTGCGATAGGACAGCAATATCTGGCGTTGGCGTTCGAGTTCCTGCACCAGGTCGAACTTGAGGTCGGCACGGCCTGCCACTTCGAGAATCTCGAACAAGGTGACCAGTGCAAAATGGTGATCTTCGGGACCCTCGGCGGCGACGAAATGAACGAGCTTGTCGAATAAGTCCTCCAGGCGCAATAAAGTCCGAATGCGCTCGCTCAGAGGATAGTCGTAGGTAATCACGCGCCCGCCCAAAGGGAAATAGCGGCAATTCTGACTGATTCGGCGGAAAAGCTCAACTTTAGTACAACTTTGCGGCCGTCTCCAGATAGCGGCCATGCAGTTGCCCGACCTGGTTCCGTAGCGCCGGCAGATCGCCTTCGTTGTCGATGAGGTCGTCGGCGGCAGCGCGACGCGCTTCGCGGGAGGCCTGAGCCGCCATGATGCGCTGCACTTCGGCATACGTCAGACCGCTGCGCGCCATGGCGCGGGCAGCCTGCGTCTCCGGCGCGCAGTCGACGACGGCGATACGCGCCACGCGCTGTCGGTAGTTGCCCGATTCCAGCAGCAGCGGTACGACCAGCACCACATAGGGGGCTCCGGACGCGAGGGCGGCTGCCGTGCGCCTATCCGCCTCGGCACGGATCAGCGGATGCAGAATGGCCTCCAGCCGCGCGCGCGCCGAGGCATCGCCGAAGACCAGTTCGCGCATGGCCGCACGGTCGAGGCCGCCGTCGGCAGCGACGCTGCCGGCGCCAAACGCCGCACGGATCGCCGGCAGCGCCGCACCTTGCGCGCCGGCCAGTTCGTGCGCAATCACATCGGTATCGACCACCGCGGCACCCTGGGCGGCGAAGAGGCCGGCGGCAACGCTCTTGCCGCTGCCGATGCCGCCGGTAAGGCCGACCACCAAACCTTTCATGGACAATCGGCGACCGTTGCCCCGGCCGCTCCCGCGAGCCATTCGGGCATGCGCTGGGAAACAAGGTCGGCGGCGCCGCGGACTTCGACACGGGCAGGCGCCGGCGCCTTCTTCGTTTCGATGCGCGCGGACTTCACGCCCTTTTTGACGAGTTCCTGGAGAAGCTCGTTGGCGCCGCTCTCGTTACGAAAAACGCCCAGCGATACGACGAAGCTGCCGCCCTCGCTCTGCATCACGTGGAAATCGACCACGCCGAACAACTTCAGTTCGCTCGTCTTTTTGTCCGCCACGGCCTTGTTCGGCAAGTCGGGAATATTCACCCAGAAACTGGCGATTTCCTCACCCGGCTGAAGCGTTGCCGCCAGCCCGGCTTCCTGTATCGCCGCGCGCAGCCGTTCCGCGTCCTTCGCGGCAAGGCCGTCGATGCGGCGACATGCCTGCGGCGGCGGGGCGGGCGGCGGGGCGGGCACCTCCACCTTGAGCTTGTCCGGATGGATTTGGTCGTTCAGCCGCTGCGGTTCGCGGCCCTCGTCCTGCCCGCCGAAATAGTCTTGCGCCCAGACGAAGAAGACCAGGTTCGCCAGGACGAGCAGGAAGAAGGCCGTCCGCATCAGCCCACCTTCGGCAGATGCGCCAGCGACGCCTCGATGGCCGCCTGCGGATACTCGAAGTCCTCCAGTTCGCCGGCAAAGTAGCGGTCGTAGGACGACATGTCGAAGTGGCCGTGGCCGGAAAGATTGAACAGCAGCGTCTTCGGCTCGCCGGTTTCCTTGCAGTGCAGTGCCTCGTCGATGCAGGCGCGGATCGCGTGGGCGGATTCCGGCGCCGGGATGATGCCCTCGGCGCGGGCGAACTGCACGCCCGCCTCGAAGGTCGCCAGTTGCGGCACTGCCACCGCCTCGATCAGCTTCTCGTGGTAAAGCTGCGAGACCAGCGGACTGTCGCCGTGGTAGCGCAGCCCGCCGGCATGGATGCCCGGTGGCATGAAGTCATGGCCCAGCGTGTACATCTGCATCATCGGCGTGAAGCCCGAGGCGTCGCCGTAGTCGTAGGCATAGATGCCCTTGGTCAGCGTCGGGCAGGAGGTCGGCTCCACGGCAACCAGACGCACGTTCTTGCCCACGGCCTTGTCGGCGAAGAAGGGGAAGGCAATGCCGGCGAAGTTGGAGCCGCCGCCGCAGGGCGCGAAAATCATGTCCGGGTATTCGCCGATTTTCGCGAATTGTTTCTTCGCTTCCAGGCCGATCACGGTCTGATGCAGCAGCACGTGGTTCAGCACCGAGCCAAGCGAATAGTTGGTGTCCTTGCGCGAGGCAGCCTCTTCCACCGCCTCGGAGATGGCGATGCCGAGCGAGCCCTGATTGTCGGGATCCTTGGCCAGGATGGAGCGGCCGGTCTCGGTCATGTTGCTCGGGCTGGCGAAGACCTCGGCGCCCCAGGTCTGCATCATCGAGCGGCGGTAGGGCTTCTGCCCGTAGCTGACCTTGACCATGTAGATGCGCACCTCGATGCCGAACATCTGGCCGGCGAAGGCGATGGAGCAGCCCCATTGGCCGGCGCCGGTTTCGGTGGTCAGGCGATGGATGCCGGCCTGCTTGTTGTAGTAGGCCTGCGGAATCGCGGTATTGGGCTTGTGCGAACCGGCCGGCGAGACGCCTTCGTACTTGTAGTAGATCTTGGCCGGCGTGCCGAGCGCCGCTTCGAGCCGCCTGGCGCGAATCAGCGGCGTCGGCCGCCACAGGCGGTAGGCGTCGCGCACGGGTTCGGGAATGGCGATCCAGCGTTCCGCGCTCATCTCCTGTTCCAGCAAGGCGCCCGGGAAGATCGCCAGCATCTGTTCCGGCCCGACCGGCTTGCCGTCCCCGCCCAGCGGCGGCGACGGCGGGTTGGGCATGTCGGCGACGACGTTGTACCAGTGGGTCGGAATCTCGCTTTCGTCGAGCATGATGCGCGTTGCGGTCATAGCCTCTTCTCCCTGAGCGTTTTGGAAAGCGATTAAGTTACCGCAAAGTCGCGTCCGAAAGTGTTGCGCCGATCACATTTGACCGCTGCGGCGGCAGTCGATGTCGCATCGGACCGTCAGGCACGATGCCAACAGCCAAAGCGCGGTTATTATTGCGCACTCGACAATTTGCCAAGGATACTCACCGTGAACATCCCGCTCCGCGCCGTATTGCTCGCCTGCGCCGCCGCTTTCGCCCAGCCGGGTCTGGCGGCCGACAAGGTCAAGGTCGGTTTCGTTTCCACCCTTTCCGGCCCGGGCGCCGGTCTCGGCGTAGACATCCGCGACGGTTTCCAGCTCGCCGTCAAGCAACTCGGCGGCAAGTTGGGCAACCTGCCGGCCGAGGTGATCGTCGCCGACGACCAGCAGAGCCCGGATACGGCCAAGCAGGCGGTGGACAAGTTCCTGAAGAAGGACAAGGTCGATTTCATGACCGGCATCGTCTTCTCCAACATCATGCTGGCGGTGGGCAAGCCGGTGTTCGACACCCAGACCTTCTACGTTTCGGCCAATGCCGGCCCCTCGCAGTACGCCGGTGCCGACTGCAACCCGTACTTCTTCAACGTCGCCTGGCAGAACGACAACCTGCACGAGGCCGTCGGCAAGTACGTGATGGACCAGGGCTTCAAGAACGTTGTGCTGATCGCCCCCAACTACCCCGGCGGCAAGGACGGCATGAACGGCTTCAAGCGCTACTACAAGACCAAGGTGGCCGACGAGATCTATACCAAGCTCGGCCAGCTCGACTATGCCGCCGAACTGGCGCAAATCCGCGCCGACAAGCCCGACGCGGTGTATTTCTTCCTGCCCGGCGGCATGGGCATCAACTTCGTCAAGCAGTTCGTCGCCGCCGGCCTCTCGAAGGACGTGCGCCTGTTCGCGCCGGGCTTCTCCGGCGACGAGGACGTCATTCGTGCGGTGGGCGCGCCGATGCTCGGCCTGTTCAACTCGACGCACTGGGCGCACGACCTCGACAACGCCGCCAACAGGAAATTCGTCGCCGACTTCCAGAAGGAATACGGCCGGCTGCCCTCGTTGTATGCCTCGCAAGGCTTCGACGCCGCGCTGCTGATGGATGCCGCGGTACGCGACACCAAGGGCAAGCTCGACGACAAGGCCGCCGTGCGCAAGGCTTTGGAGGCCGCGAAATTCACCTCGGTGCGCGGCGCCATGAAGTTCAACAGCAACCACTATCCGGTGCAGGACTACTACCTGCGCCTGGTGCATCAGGACGCGCAGGGCCGCATCACCAACAAGACCATGGGCACCATCTTCAAGAACCACGCCGACGCCTATGTCGGCGAATGCAAGATGAAATAGGCATTGCCTACGCTGGTTGCGCGGTGACCCAACTCGTCTTCGAGCAGGCCTTGAACGGCCTGCAGTTCGGCCTCATGCTTTTCCTGCTGGCGGCCGGACTGACGCTGGTGTTCGGCATCATGGACATGATCCATCTGTCGCACGGCACGCTCTACATGGGCGGCGCCTACCTGGCGGCGACGGTGGCGCAGCACAGCGGCTCATTCGTGCTCGCCGTCTTCGCCGCGGTACTCGGCATGGCGGTGGTCGGCGGACTGCTTGAAGTGACGCTGCTGCGCCGGCTCTACCGCCGCGACCATCTCTCGCAGGTGCTTGCCACCTTCGCCCTGATCCTCGTCGGCAACGAGCTGGTGCGCCTGATCTGGGGGCCGCAGCCGCTGCTGCTGAACACGCCGGTGGCGCTGGCCGGGCCGGTCGAGTTCGCCGGCTTCAGCTATCCGGCCTATCGCCTGCTGATCGTCGCCGTCGGCAGCGGCGTCGCGCTCTCGCTCTATCTGCTGGTCACGCGCACGCGCGCCGGCATGTGGGTGCGCGCCGGCGCCGCCAACCGCGAGATGGCCGAAGTCATGGGCGTCAATGTGAAGCGCCTGTTCACCTTCGTCTTCATGCTCGGCGCCGCGCTGTGCGCGCTGGCCGGCGCGCTGCTCGGGCCGCTGTTGGCGGTGCAGGTCGGCATGGGCGAGAGCATCCTGATTCTCGCCTTCGTCGTCATCGTCATCGGCGGCATCGGCTCGATGCGCGGCGCCCTGGTCGGCAGCCTGCTGGTCGGCGTCTGCGACACCCTCGGCCGCGCGCTCCTGCCGCCGCTGCTGCGCGCCGTGGCGCCGGCTTCGATTGCCGCCAATCTCGGCCCGGCGCTGGCGTCGATCCTGATCTACGCGCTGATGGCCGCCGTGCTGTTCTGGAAGCCGCAGGGCCTGTTCCCGGCGCGCGGCTGAACCCGATGACTGCCGCCAGCCTGCGCACGCTCGCCCTGCTTGCCGCCGCCGTTCTGCTGCCGACTGTGCTGAGCGCCGCCGGCGTCGAGTACTACATCGCTTTCGCCGCACGCGTGCTGATTTTCGCGCTGGCCGCCAGCAGCCTGAATTTCGTCGTCGGCTACGGCGGCATGGTGGCCTTCGGTCATGCCGCCTTCTTCGGCCTGGGCGCCTACACGGTCGCCGTGCTGGCGCAGGCCGGCCTCACTGCCGCCTGGATCGCCTGGCCGCTGGCCGTCGCCGTGGCGGCGGCGGCGGCGCTGGTGGTCGGGGCGATTTCGCTGCGCACCCACGGCGTCTACTTCATCATGATCACCCTGGCCTTCGCCCAGATGCTCTATTACCTCGTCATCGCCGTCGACACCTGGGGCGGCGACGACGGCCTGCCGCTGGCGGAGCGCTCCACCCTGGCGCCGTTCGACATCGGCAGCGACAGCGGCATCTACTACGTCGCCCTGACGCTGCTGGCCGCCGCCCTCTACGCGCTGGGCCGCGTCGCCGCCTCGCGCTACGGCCGCGTTCTGGCCGGCCTGCGCCAGAACGAAACGCGCATGGAGGCGCTCGGCTACCCGGTGCTCTCGCTCAAGCTGGCCTGCTTCGTCCTCGGCGGCGCCGTTGCCGGCCTCGCCGGTGCGCTGTTCGTCAATCTCAACGGCCTGGCCACGCCGGGCCTGCTCTACTGGACCCAGTCCGGCATGCTGCTGGTGATGGCGATACTGGGCGGCATCGGCCGGCGCTACGGCGGCCTGCTCGGCGCCGCGGCCCTGCTTGGCCTGGAAGAAGCGCTCGCCGGCGTCACCGAGCATCCGCAACTCTTCGTCGGCCTCGCCCTGATCGCCGTGGTGCTGTTCGCGCCGCGCGGCCTGGCCGGCCTGCTGGCGGACAAGCGTCATGACTGAAGCCTCGCTTGAAGCCCTGAGTGTGCGCGATCTCAAGTGCCACTTCGGCGGCGTCTGGGCGGCGGCCGGCATCGACCTGACGCTGCGTGATGGCGAACTGCACGCCCTGATCGGACCCAACGGCGCCGGCAAGACCACCCTGGTGCATCTGGTCAGCGGCGCCCTGGCGGCCGATAGCGGCACCATCCGCTTCCATGGCCACGACGTCGCCGCGCTCAGCATGCACCGCCGTGCCGGGCTCGGCCTGGTGCGCTCCTACCAGATCACCAGCGTCTTCCCGCATCTGAGCGCACTCGACAACGTTTGCCTCGCCGTCCAGTCGCGCCGGCGCGACTGGGGCTCCAGCCTGCGCCTGTGGCGACCGGCAGCGCAGGATGTCGGCATTGCGGCCGAGGCGCAGCAACTGCTGGAACGCGTCGGCCTCGGTGCGCGTGCCGCCAGCCTCGCCGCCGACCTCGCCCACGGCGAGCAGCGCTGCCTGGAACTGGCCATGGCGCTGGGCACGCGCCCGCGCCTGTTGCTGCTCGACGAGCCGCTGGCCGGCATGGGGCCGGAAGAATCGACGCGCATGGCCGCGCTGATCGCCGCGCTCAAGGGCAGCCTCACGGTGTTGATGATCGAACACGACATGGACATCGTCTTTCGGCTCGCCGACCGCATTTCGGTGCTGGTCGCCGGGCGCATCGTCGCCAGCGGCAGCCCGGACGAAATTCGCGCCGACCCGGCCGTGCGCCGTGCTTACCTTGGCGACGAAGTGGTGCCCTTGCCATGAGCGCCTTATTGGAAATCGAGGCCCTCGAAGTCGCCTACGGCGAAAGCCAGGCGCTGTTCGGCGTCGAACTTTGCATCGCGCGCGGCGAAGTCGCCACGCTGCTCGGCAAGAACGGCATGGGCAAAACCACCACGGTGCGCGCTCTGTGCGGGCTGGCGCCGCCCAAGGCCGGGCGCATCCGCTTCAACGGCCAGGATCTCGCCGGCCTCACTCCCGACGCCATCGCCCGCCTCGGCATTGCGCTGGTCCCGGAAGGCCGACAGATATTCCCCAATCTCACCGTGCGCGAACACCTGGTCGCCTTCGCCGCCAACCGCAACGGCAGCGCCGACCCGTGGACCGTGGCCAAGGTGTTCGCCTTCTTTCCGCAACTGCGCGAGCGCGCCCAGCATATGGGCCACCAGCTCTCCGGCGGCGAGCAGCAGATGTTGAGCCTCGGTCGCGCGCTCACCACCAACCCGCGCCTGCTGGTACTGGACGAAGCCACCGAGGGCCTGGCGCCGCTGATCCGCGAAGAAATCTGGCGTTGTCTGGCGAGCCTGCGCGAGGCGGGCCAGACCATCCTGGTCATCGACAAATACGTCGAACGGCTGATTGCGTTGGCCGACCGGCACACGCTGCTGGAGCGCGGCCGCGTCGCCTGGGCCGGCAGTTCGGCCGAGCTCGATGCCGATCACGGTATCTGGCATCGCTATCTGGGAATCTGACGGCCGCCGCCGGAGACACAAGCGGCGGCGATAAGGCGAATTGAGGCGGCCCTAACCAAACCCGATTTGCCGAGCCGCCGGGCAGCGCATAAGCTGCCGGCCGACTCTTACAAAAATGCCCGAGGAGACCCCCATGCAGTCCGGCCCCAGAGAGATCGTCACCCCCTACCGCCCCATTCCCCTCGAAGTGCCCGAGGGCATGAAGCCGAACGAGTTCTTCAACAGCGCGGAGAACCTCGCCGACCTCGCGCACAACAACGGCATCCTCCAGAACCCGGAAGGCCTGCTGCTCTACCGCAAGGCCATCGGCCACAGCAACGTCTTCGACACCTCGATCATCTACAACACCTCGCAGAGCATCCTCGACCCGCTCGGCCGGCCGGTGCGCCGCACCCAGGTGCCGGACGCGGTGAAAAACGTCTGGAACCGCATGAACCAGGTGATCATCGAGTACATGCTGGAACGCTACCCCGACCCGGACGAAACCCTGGTTCTGGCCGGCGAGGCCAGCCTCGACGCCACCTGGCCGCTGACCTCGCCGGGCGTGCCGAGCATACGCATGCTGCACAACCATTTCATCGTCTTCGACAAAGGGCAACTGCGCGCCGCGCCGCTTGCCGACCCGCGCAACCCGAACCTCACCGACGGCGGCCAGCACTCGCTGTTCCAGGAATACATGCGCGAGGTCTATCGCGACTTCATCAACGAACTCGACCTGAAGATACTGCGGCCGTGTGAGTCGGGCTCGTGCCGTATCGCGCTGACCGGCTACCCGCAGGGCTTGCCGAGCTGGGAAGTTCAGGGCGGCGTCGCGGCCCTGAAGGAAGTGCGCTTCTGGAAGGAGTACGACACCATCCTCAAGGGCTTCATGGATTTCTACCGTACCTTCTTCAGCCAGGTGAGTACGCGCAACGCCGCCTTGCCGAACAACATCTACTTCCCGGAACTGGCCGAGAACAGGCTGCAGTTCAACAACGATTTCCTGATGACGGCGAAGATGGTGCGCGACCGCTGCATCCACGACGCCAAGTACGCCAACGCCATCCGCTGGCAACCCGCCTTCAAGCAATTGATCTACCGCAACGATGCCGGCAAGCTCATCGTCACCATCAGCCAGAACTCGATCGGCAATGCCATCACCGAACTTCTCGGCGTCGTCGTCAACCGCAAGCCCGACGCCGAAGCCTACGGCCGCGTCGAACCGGAACTGATCGCGCAGTTGATGGAAGTGCGCCGCCGCCTGGTCGAAGCCGATCTCGGCGAGGGCATTGCGACGCCGTATTGGGAGGCGCAGTAGCCTGCGGCGAGCCGGAGGCGCGGGCTAACTTGCCAGCTTGAGGCACGGCAAAGGCGGCGTGTTTCATGATGCGGGGTGGCCCATCGGAGCCATGAGCGTTAGCTGCCGGCGCTCAGCAAGCCATGCAGCATCTTTGTCGCCAGCAACGCCAGAAAGCCGCCGAAAGCCCGTTTCAGCATCTTGACCGGCAGCTTGTGGGCAAGCCTGGCGCCGACCGGCGCCGTCATGAAGCTCAGCGCAACGACACCGACAAAAGCCGGCAAGTAGATGTAGCCCAGCGAGTAGTCGGGCAATCCGGTCGCCTTGAGTCCGCTGACGATGTAGCCGATGGTGCCGGCCACCGCAATCGGAAAGCCGAGCGCCGCCGAGGTGCCGACCGCATGGTGAATCACCACGTTGCAAAACACCATGAACGGGATCGACAGAAAGCCGCCTCCGGCGGCGACCAGACTGGAGACAATGCCTATCGAAGTTCCGGCGACCGCCATGCCGAAAACACCCGGCAGCGCACGGTGTGGCTTGGGTTTGAAGTCCATCATCATCTGGAGCGAGGCGTAATAGACGATGGCCGTGAATACCATCGCCAGGGGCCGCGTCGGCACCCATGTCGCGATAAACGAACCGGAAAAGGTGCCGAGCACCAGGCCGGGCGCGAAGCTCTTGACGATGTCCCAGCGTACCGCGCCGTGACGGTGATGGGCGCGCATGCTCGCAATGGAGGTGAACACGATGGTTGCCATCGACGTCCCCAGTGCCAAATGCATTACGTGCTCTGCCGGAAAGCCTTGCGCCGAATAGAGCATGAACAGGAGCGGTACGATAGTCAGTCCGCCGCCGACACCGAACAGTCCGGCGACGAAGCCGGCGAAAATGCCCAGCACAGGGTAAGCCAGCCACCACAGGGTCACGCCTTTTCTCCCATCAGTTTCTCGCAAATGAATTGCCACTCGGCCGGATCGACCGGCGTGATCGACAGCCGGTTGCCGCGCTGAAGTACGCGCATACGCTCCAGCTCGGGATGGGCACGCAACTCGGCCAGGCGCACCAGCCGGGTCTTCCTGACGACGCGCACATCGACATTCACCCAGCGCGGATTCGAGGGCGTGGCCTTCGGGTCGAAGTAATGGCTCGCCGGATCGAACTGCGTGCGGTCGGGGTAGGCGCGTTTCGCCACGACCGCCAGCCCGGCGATGCCCGGCTCGGGGCAATTGGAATGGTAGAAAAATACCTTGTCGCCGACGCCCATCTGGTCGCGCATGAAGTTGCGCGCCTGGTAATTGCGCACGCCCCACCAGTCGACGGTTTGGTCGGGCAGCGCCAGCACATGATCGATGCCGACCACATCGGGCTCGGTTTTCATCAGCCAGCAGCGCATGTTGGTTTCCCGAAATCTATTAACGACGTGACCACATGAAGCATGTCACGACGACTGGCAAATTAATGCTCCGACCAGTTCCAGCGCTTGACGTGGGTGCAGCCACGGCGGGCGGGATCGACCCTGCGCCGTGTCGCAAGATAGAACAGCCTGCTTCATAGGTTCTGGAATTTGCGCCAGACCGACATAGGCGCCGACCAACCCGCCGACGATACACGCATTTGTATCCGTGTCACCGCCCCCGGAAAGTACCTGCCGCAGAGCATCCTTGTAGGGCGTGCCGTGCAGCAGATGATGAAATGCGTGAGTGAATGCAATGCGAACATAACCTGCCCAGGGGTGAACGCGGGGAAGGTTTGTGCCGCGAGCGTCTTTCATCCACGAGCGAACCTCCGTGGCGCCCTCGTCCGATGCCAATTCAAGCGCCATTAGCGCCTGACTGAACGCGCCTTCGTTGTCTCCAGTGTTGAGTAGAAGGTGTCGAATGGCGACGACATAAGCGGCGCTAGCCCACTGGCAGCTTAGGTTCGGATGTGTCAGGCGGGCATCGGCGCGAGCGGCCTGGATTGCTTCTTCCCGTGTCCTTCGTGTTGCCCAGATGCCAAGCGGGGTGGAGCGCATGAGGGAGCCATTGGCTTTTGATGCCTGATTGTGCGCCATCGCCCGTTGCGACATTGTATCCGCCAGCTTGGTACTGGCACCCGTTGGCCCGCCAAGCGCACTCGCTGTGGCGATACCGACATCAAACGGACTGCTCTCGATCCATGCGCAGTATTTTGCTGCGACGTGTTCGCGTGGATAGTTGTCGGTGCCGACCAAAGCAAGCGCCAAGGCCAAGGACAATTCACCGTCATCCGTGATTTGTCCGGGAGCGAGCCCGAACACTCCTCCCCCGCTCATGGACAAGGCCTTGTCCACTTCAGCCTTCGTAGGCGGACGGCCGATCATCTCAAGCGTCGCGCCAGCGGCGTCGCCGACCAAGGCCCCCATCAGACAGCCTTGAGCATGGTCCTTGATCTGCATCACACTGACAATCTTCTTTTCCGCATCTGCCGAATTGCGGGTAATTACCCCGCCCTCGATCACGATCTTTCCCTCGCGCGAAAGCATGTCGAGTTCCATTTCGAGGTGCTTGCGGACATTCTTTCCCAAGCGCTGAAAGCCTTTGGATTTGGCGAAGTCGCGCAAGAAGACGTCCAATGGCGCCGTTCCGCCAAGACTGCTCAGCAATGCCTCCACCTGGACATGGTCGAAGTTCGTGCCAGCGGACATAGAAATCGCGACATCGCCATCGTCTTCATTCCCCGGTTCTGCCACCGGAGCAAGACCGATTTCCGTCTCGAAGCCATTACGGATCAGTTCATCCAGCTCATGAATCAAGGTCATGTCCGATTCCGCGGCTTCGGTCGTGTCAGCTTCCGGCGGAATCCCAAGTTCATCAAGGCGATCGAACACCGGCCGCATGGCCAACTCGGGATTGCGGAAGAAGGCGCTGCCGCGAATTCTGACGAACTGCCAGCCAAGGCGTTCGAGGATTGACTGGCGCTCCATGTCCTCGGCCAGTTTCTCCATCGGATGGTAGCGATCGCCATCGCATTCGACGGCCAGCCGCTTGCCGACGCCCTCGACCACCATGTCGATGCGGAAATAGCCAACCTGCCACTGCGACTTCACCCGGTAGCCGCCATCGGTCAGTCGCTTTAGCACGTCCCGCTCGAAAGGCGATTCGGTCTTGCCCACTTCCTGGTTGTAGGCCCGCAGAGATGCCAGAGGGTCACGGACATGCTGCAGCAGTTTCAACCGAATATCAGCCGTTTTCAGATGCATATCCGGATCGAACGAGTGCATCACCCACATCTGGTCCCGCGCACGGCTGGCGGCGACGTTGTAGCGCTTCTTGATCAGCTCGAAGGCACCTTCGCCGGTAGTCCGCAGCGGGCCCTCGGTGGCAGCGCTATCGACCAGGGACAGGAACATGATGTCCCGCTCGTCGCCCTGAAACTCGCCGGAAATGCCCGCCTGAATCCGTCGTTTCTCAATCTCGACCCCGGGAATTTCCTTGTGCAACATCGACTGGATCAGCAATGCCTGGGGCTCGCCCAGCATGGAAATGATGCCGATCGACTTGTTGGTGTACCGCGGATGTCGAATCATCGCCTTGATGGTATCGATGATTCGCCGAGCTTCCCCCTTGTTGGTTTTGTCATTCTCCCGAATTCCATCTACCCGACACCCGACGCAGGCTGGCTTGATGTCGGTCGAGTTCGATTCACGCAGCGGCTTGATCTTGCCTTCGTAGGAAAGCTGGTTGCTGAAGGCGATGATTTCCGGAACGCAGCGGAAGTGTTCGACGAGGCGGATCCCACCACCACCAAAGGATTGACGAGAAATGTCGTAGATTGAAATTTGGTAGTCGAACAAATGGGCATTAGGAATGCCAAGCAATGATGATGTAATTAGGTTCTGCAATCCATCTTGGGCTTTCCCTACACCCAAAGGTGTCACTTGCTCATGATCCCCCACCACGACAACTTGCCGTCCAAGATAGATCGGAATAAGAGCGTTCAAATCAGCTTGACTTGCTTCATCAACGATCACCACATCAAATCGAGTTTCCCGTGGATCAAAATTTTCCGCGACCATGGATACAGGCATAACCCAAACGGGTACTGCGGCCCTACAAGTCTTCATCAATTCTCGAGCTTTCCTTTGCAATTCCGCACGTTTCTTTGGGTCTTTTGTTGATTTTAGTTTTTTGATCGTATCCAGCCAGCCCACAAGAGCCTGCCAAACAGCGGGTTTGCTGGCGAGCAATCGAAGTTGTGTTCCCCAAGCTCTCGTGTCGATAAGCTCCTCGGTAACCAGTCGCAACGTTTCCCGTGTGCGGTCAATCTGCCGCTGCAATTCGTGGGCATTGAGCTTATCGCGCTCGGCCAGGGTGTCGTGCAACTGGCGCCATGTCCAGGCCATCCCGACGTCGCCGGGAAGCGTTCCCGCATTGTGAGACGGCACGCGGTGATTAATCTGTTCCGCCCACCCCGGAGCGACCAGCGCCAGTTTGGCCGCCAGTGCATCCCGGTCCGCGACCAGTGGCTTGACGGTATGAAGGCGGCGCGCGTACTCAAGTGCGCCCGCATAGGCCTCCGGTTTGCGTGAGCGAACGGAAGCAATGATGCGGCCGATGCACCCCCTGTCCGGGGAAGTCGGATCGACCTGGGTTGTCAGATTCGCTAACCGACTGAAGCCTGCCTCGCATTCGCGCAACTTGCGACGCCCGGCTTCCTTTTCGAGCAATGTCGGCAAGATCGTCGCGGCAAGTCGCTCAATAACAAGGTATTCCGAAATCTGGCTCGCTTCACGTGGCAGGCTGGCAACCAGGTCATCGAGCTTGAGCGCTTCGGCTTTGAGTCGCGCCGCAAGCGGTACCCAGACCGAGGCATGCCAATCGAGGCAGCGCCGGATTTCCGGAATAAGCGCACGACAAGCCAGTTCCGGCGCGGTACCCAAGGCACTCAATGGCTGCTGGATGCGTTCCCCAATCATCGTGTTCCATGGCAGTTCGAGGCTGGCGCGCATGTGTTCGAGTTCGGCCAGATGGCCCAAGGCCTCAAAGTGATCGCGATGATTGGGTTGACCAGCCGTGACAGAGGTTGTCTTGATGAATTGGCGCCACGCGGAGCGAGTCGCCAGTTGCAGAAACCCAAGCTTGCCGCCACCGTCGATGTGTTCGCAAATCTCAACAGTAACCTGCCGTTGCCGATAGACCGGCATGGCATCCGACAAGCGGGGACGGTGTTGCAGGACCAGCGCGTACAGGGCATTGGCCTCGGCAGCTTCCTCGATGTTGGCAATCAGTCGTTCCCAGACCTCACGCTCGATACCGCCGTGAATACCGGCAACAATGGCATAGGGGCGCCACGCTTGACGACGCAGATCATCGGAGAATTCGGCTGCCAGATCGCTTGCGACCTTTTCCAGTGATTCGCTGCCCAGTTCGCTGGCTTGCCAGCGGTCAGCTCCCGGCGTGAGATCTGTGGTGGTGAGATGCTGGTATTCGGAGACCATCACCTGGAACTGACGCTCGGAGGGCAGCGCCGTCAATTCGGGCAGCGGATGTCGCGCATCCTGTTCCTCCTCGACACCGTGGGATGTTCCCAGCGCATATAGGCGCACCAGTTCCTGTTCAGAAAGGCTGATCTGCGCGCCGAGCTTGACCGGTGAAGGAATCCAGCTGTGATCATCGCGATTGGCTGAGACGGAGCGCGCCGCATCGGATGGCGTGAAGTGCCGCTCGCCGACCACGATTTCGCGATACTCGTTTTCGAGAGCCTCGCGCAGCTTGTGGCTGAGTTGTTTGGTCTGCGTCAGCAGCTTCCGTCGCTCGGACTCGAACTGCTGTGCCTTTTGCAGCAGGCTTTCGGCCGTATCTCCGGTCAGGCGCTCGGTAATCGAACTGATCGATGACTCCAGTTGCCGACGGGCATCCTGATCGCTCCCAAGCACCGACACGGCCAGCGGACGCAGAACTTCCGGCACCTTGTCCCGCACCACGCGCAGCGCCTTGGCGGTTTGGGCGGTGACCAGAATCGACTTGCCCTGGGCCAGGAGATGACCGATAAGATTGCCGATCGTATGGGTCTTGCCGGTACCGGGTGGCCCCTGCACGATGACAGAACCCTTGTGTTCAAGCCGGCGAATGATCTGGAGCTGCTCGTCATTCGCTTCCTTGGCCAGCAGGATGTCGTCGTCGTTGAAGCCGTTGGCAGGAGGCTCTCCGGCCAAAGGGCTATTCCCACTGCCGGAATCGCCCAGGCCTGAGTTTTCCCATTCCGTCACCGTGCCGGTAATCTGGGCCAGGGATGGCGGAAAGACAGTCTGATGCTCAATGTCGTCGATGATGGAATCCACCGCATTGGCGATGCCGGCAATCCGTTTGCGTAGCACCAGCACCATGTCCCGGTACAAGCGCGGCGTAGCAGTCGGACCCTCCCGTGGAATTTCGTCGAGGTATTCGCCCCTGAGTGGCGAGACAGTCTGGATAAACGCCTTGAGGAAGGCTTCCGTATCGTCCCAGCCCAGCGGGTGGTATCCGGCGTTTTCGAGTTCCGTCTTGCGATTGCGGATCGCCCCTGGCGCCACATCGGTCAGATCGGGAAACAGGCTGCCATAGATTTCCGGCTCCCGATCCGTTTCGTGAATCGCGAATTCGGGAATATTGGCGTCGAAGCGCAGTTCAACCCGCTTCAGCAGAATCGGATGGTTGACTGCGACTTGGCCATCGATGCCGGAGACGGCCTGCCAGAGGAAATGCCCGTCGGCGACCAGCAGCTCCAGTTCCTCGCCATCCTTCTCGATGGCGGAATAAATGTCGTAGAACACCTCGAAGAAGGACATGGCCTTGCGCGCGGCCATTTCTGGTTCGATCCAGGCCTTGCGCTGCTCCGACCAAGTCCTGAAATCATCAATACGCCGGGGTTCGTCGTCAAAGCGGATGGTGATCGTCTCGCCTTCCTCATTTGTCGCGTTCTGGCTGGCGGTATAGAGCGCTTGCTTGGTCGGGTCATCCCAGTTCGGCAACAGCCAATCACCAATCGATACCGGTGGCGCCGGGCACTTGGTCAGCTGCGGACGACGTACCTTGATCAGGGTGTCCGGCACCTCCTGCGTGTCTTCGGTACGCACCGGCCGGAACAACTGCATCGAGGGGTGATCCGGCATGTCGGCCAACCGAACCACTTTCGGCTGTTCCGATAAGACGCGCACCGGCCGGAAGCGCAGTTGATTGGCTTCCTTCAGGAACTGATACAGCTGGCGAATCTTGCTTTTGACGATGTCGCTCACTACGAGCCCTCCCGTGACTCTGTGCGCTTATTGTTGTCCGATACCAAGCTCATCCGGTGAGCGTCTCGTAACATGAAGAAGCCTTCGATTCTATGGCGTCGGCAAGTTTATATCCAGCAAGGTACAGTAACTTGGCGTAATAGAAAGTGTTGGACGAGAGGGCAAAACCCCCGTGCGTTCGGCGTCTGCGCATGCCAAAGGCGGCGCAAAGCGCCCCGCCAGCCTACTCTTGCACCCATGCCGATCCAAGGAGTTGCTTTGCTTCGGTGTCCACCACTTTCTCGACCACGCGGCGATGTGGAAGGGCACGACACACTTCCACCACGCCGACACGCTGAGCCATTACCGCTGGCCGGCGCAGTGGCTCAGCGGCGGCGGTGCCGGAGGGAACGGCGGTCGAGGGGCGCGATAAGCCAGGACGCGGGTTCATGCGCTCTGGCGTGGTTCAGGATGCGGAGCGGTCAGAGGGGCAGGCGTGGTTCTTCTTCGGTGGCTGATACTTTGCCGGTCTTGCGATGGATGTCCCGTCTGGCAGGGCAATGGATGCCGGAAACAGGTTCCGTTCCAGATGCGATTCCTCGATCCGGCTGGCACCGTTGCACGCCTGCCGCAATTCCATCGCGTTCTGGAAACGGTTCTTCGGAATCAACGCGATCACTTCCTTCTGGGGGAAATGCTGCCGCACCATCTTGATGGCCGGCACGAGGTCGGTATCCGCCGTCACCAGAAATGCCTTGTCGTAAGCGTCCTGATAGGCCATGTCCAGCAGATAGAGCGCGAGGCTGACATCGCTCTCCTTTTCCTCATGGCCGAGCCAGGTCGCATTGCACTTGTTGCACTGGCGCCATTTCTTCTTGAAGTTGCCCATGACGACATTGACGCCAACCGATTCGAGCGCGCGAACATAGTCGAGATGGCGCTGGTAGGCGTCCGGCAGCCAGGTGGCGAATGCAGAGAAGTAATGCACGCCGACGACTTCTTCGCGCGACGGCGGCGTAAATGCGGACGCCATCGCCCTGAGGTCAAGCCATTTCAGGTGCTGCTTCTGGCGGCGAGGCCGGCGCGTCTTGGGATCGATGTCGAGGTCGTCAATGGCATGATAGAGATTGAATCCATCAACGAAGGCCATCACCCGTTTCTTGTTATTCATTGCGCCCTCCCAAAACAAAACCGGCCGCGTGTGCGGCCGGGGCCGAGGGGTCAAGCCCCTCGGGAATACTCACCGGCACCGCAGGGCACCGGGGCCGATGGGTCAAGCCCACCGGGGAGACATCATCCCGGCCGCGCTGGCAACCGGGGCCGCGAGGCAACCTCGCGGGACGACTTAGATACAAAACCCGCCGGGGTGCGCATAGGTTCAGAGGCGTGGCGGGTGTTGCTAAGCGCAGTATACGGCCGTAAGTGTCGCAGATCAATGCCAATAGGCGTCTCAAAGTTTCCCATATCGTCCGATTGCGCCCAGAACGACACAGGCTGAACGGTGCAACAACATCCATTGGCAGCCAGCCCAAAGTCCCACCCAGATTCCCACCCAAGCGACCCGACCGCTCCATGCGCGGTTGGGTGGGGAAAGCCGGAAAGCCTCTATTCATGAGGTATTCAGTCGGACGGATGCCGATTGTGAATCTTTTCATCAGCCAGCAGCGCAAACGAGTGTCCCCTTCCGGCGCATGAAAAAGATGAACAGGATTGCACTGAGATTCATCAGCAGCGCATAGACCACGCTCGGCACTGCCATGCGCGGCGCCTGCAACACGGTGGCGGCGACGAAAATGCCCACCGCTGCGTTGTGCAGGCCGCACTCGATGACGATGGCAATGCGATCGCGCCGGGCCAGACCCGTCAGTGCTGCGATGCCCAGGCCCAGCGCCATGGCGCCGAGGTTCTGGGCCATGACCGCCGGGCCGATGGCGGCGATATTGTCGGCCAGGGCTTGGCGCTGGCCGGCGAAGGTGGCGATGACGATCAGCAGGAACAGCGCCGTGGCGATGCGCTCCGTGCTCCGGACGATGCGCGTCGTCAGTGTGGGGCGATAGTGCTTGAGCAGCATGCCTGCCGCCACCGGCACGGTGGTGAGAAAGAACACGCCGCGCACCAGTTTGCCCACGGACAGTTCCGTCGTGAGTCCGGCGCCCATAAAGTGGTGCAGCGAAAAATCGACGATGACCGGCAGCGTTGCCACGGCGGCAATGCTGGTCACGGCGGTGAGCGAAATCGACAGGGCGGTGTCGCCGCGCGCCAAGTGGGTGATGAGACCGGAACTGGCACCGCCGGGGCAGGCGGCGACGATCATCAGGCCGACGGCCATTTCCGGCGGCAGGGCCCAGGCCGTGGCAACGATCAGGCCGAGCAGCGGCACCAGCACGATCTGGCCGAACAGCCCGGCCGCCATGGCTCTGGGCCGTGCGAACACGCGCGCAAAATCCGCAACCGTCAGCGCCAGACCGAGGGAAAACATGATGAAAGCCAGTGCCAGCGGCAGCAGGATATCGATGACGGGCTGGTTCATAGCGCAAGTCCCAAGGCCAGCAGAATGCCGAAAATAAACTCCGCGCGGGCGGTGCCGGCCAGCAGCAGGTTGAGCGCCGGCCCCGGTTCGCTACTGCCGACGCGGTGCACCAGCGCAAGACTGGGCGGCAGGGCGAGCAGCGTCAGCAGCGCGCCCGGCCGGCCGCCGAGCGCGAACCACAAAGGTACGGCAAACGGCGCCAGCATGAATACCGCATACAGGCGCCTTGCCCCGGCCGGGCCGGCAACGGCGGCGAGCGTGCGGCGGCCGGCGTTCAAGTCGGCCGCGAGGTCGCGGTAGTTGTTGAGCATCAGCACCGCGGCGGCAATCGATCCGACCGCCGCGCCGCCGAGAAAGGCCGCGGGCGCCAGGGTATGCGCCTGAAGCCAACTGCTGCCCATGACGGCGAAAACGCCGAAAAATATCCAGACGAACAGTTCGCCCAGCGGTGTGCCTGAAACCGGCCACGGTCCGCCCGAGTAGGCCCAGCCGGCGGCCAGCGCGGCGAGGCCGACCGCGAGTATGGGCCAGCCGCCGACGGCGACGAGGTAGCCGCCGAGCGCGAAGGCTGCGGCGAAGGCGGCAAATGCCGCGCCGCGCACTTCGCTCGGCTGCGCCCAGCCGGCGGCAGTGATGCGCAAAGGCCCGACGCGATCGGGCGTGTCGTTGCCACGCTCGAAATCGGCAGCGTCGTTGTGCAGGTTGGTACCGGCCTGAATCAGCAGCGCGCAGGCGAGCGCCACCAGCGCCGGCAGCCAGGCGTGCGCTGCGCCTTCCGCCCAGGCGATGGCGGTGCCGAGCAGCACGGGCGTCGCAGCGATGGTCAGCGTGCGCGGCCGCGCCGCGATCCACCAGACGCGCCAGCCGTGCGGCGGCGGTGCGACGATGGCGGGGGGAAGTTCAGGCTTCAAGCGGGCGCTCCCCGAAATGCAGACACGCAATGCCGAAAGAAAGGTTCTCCCAGCGCACCTGGTCGAAGCCGGCCTTGGCCATGATCGTGGCGAATCCTTGCTGGTCGGGAAAGCGGCGGATCGAATCGACGAGGTAGGTATAGGCCTCGGGCGCGCGCGCCACGGCGGCGCCGAGACGCGGGATGACCAAGTAGGAATAGAGGTCGTAGAGCGGCGCGAACCAACGGTAAGGCCGCGAGAATTCGAGACAGGCGAAACGGCCGCCGGGTTTGAGCACGCGGCGAATTTCGGCAAGCGCAGCTTCCAGACGCGTCGCGTTGCGCAGGCCGAAGGAAACCGTCAGCAGATCGATGCTGGCGTCGGCAAAGGGCAGGGCTTCGGCCTCGCCGGCAACCCAATCGAACGTACCGCCGCGGTGACGGCCCGCGTTCATCATGGACAAGCTCGGATCGCACACGATCACGCGCCGCTGGTCTGCGTGCAGCAGCCGTGCGATGTCGCCGGTGCCGCCGGCAAGGTCGACCGCGATGCCGGTGCAGGCGGCGATACGGCGGGCGAGGGTGCGCTTCCAAAGCCGGTGGATGCCGAAGCTCATGAGGTCGTTCATGAGATCGTAGCGCGGTGCCACCGCTGCGAAAACGCGACGGATGCGGCTCTTGCGTTCATCGGCGGTGACGCGGTGGCGACCGAAGCTGTCGTCCAACGAGTCGCCCCCAGGGGACGAAGAAACACTTGGGCCGGGCCGGCGTGTTTCTTGTGATTGAGCTTCCCGCATACTTTTCCCAAAAAGAAAGCGCGGTATCGCGCCGCGCTTTCGGTAAGGTCCCCCGCGAGTGCCGTTAGGCCGGCATCCTGAACCTGGGTCCAGAGTGGCTGCTTTCCTGCCGCATCAGGTGCACCCGGCTAGGGGCGCTCGCAACAGCGGCGTCTATGGTCGGCAACCGATGCCAATTAGCATTGGCTCAAGGAATGTATGGCCTTGACGAACACCGCAGGGGATTCTTTCGGACGCGGGAGAGGCTAGAACAGATCGTCCTGTTGGGCAATTGCCGCACCCAGACACGCGTCCATGGCTTGAATTCTACGCCTCAGATCGGCGGAATCAAAAGCCCCACCCGTGCCTGACGCCGCGCCATGCGGCGTGCCCTTCCTCAGCGCCGTCAACTCGTGCGCGATGTTGAGCGCAGCCATAACGGCCAAACGCTCGCCGGTGCTCTTCGTCTTCTTGGCGAGATCGGACATCTTGGCGTCGAGAATGGCAACCGCCTCCTGAAGCGCCTCGCGTTCATCAGGAGGGCAGGCGACGCTGTAGGCGCGTCCCTGAAGCTTGATATCGAGCGTGGAGGAAGAACTCATTGCTCGGGCAATCTCGCCATCAATGCTTCGAGTCGTGTGCGCGCCGTATCGATTTTTTCGGTGAGCACCTGCTTTTCGCTCTCGAGCCCAGCGACGCGACCGCGCAACTCGCGATTTTCTTCGCGCAAGGTCTGGCAGAAGGCCGCAACCTTCTCGACTTTTTGTTCGAGGCTGGAAATATCGACGTCCATAGTGGGGTGCAAGTGTGCGAGAAAATGCGTTTTAGGTCAAGCAATAAGCGGACGATCTGAAGGTTGCGCCGCAATAGCGGCGCACTGCAACCGAAAGGTGGGTGCGCGCTCGGGAGGGCGGGGTGCCGCCGAATATGGCGTAAGCGCCACACCAAGACGAAAGGTGGGTGTGCGCTCGGGAGGGCGGGGTGCCCTGCGTAGCTCATGTCCCCCGTCGCCGGCCTGCGGCCGACTCCTCCTCCTTGTATGTTTGTTTTGACATTGTCAGAGTCCTATACATAGGTTGTTTT
>OBOI01000143.1_pt1 | contig 29062 bp, 24 predicted proteins | sample 1670151 | NCBI WGS metagenome assembly OBOI01 (sample SAMEA104232303, study PRJEB22302) | sediment metagenome | biome: forest; feature: aquifer; material: sediment | place: USA | collected 2011-08-07 | depth 0.01 m | reverse complement strand
ACCGACTGCACCAACTGCAGCGCCGACAGGCTCAGCACCCCCCGCCCCGGCGGCGCCCGCTGCGCCTGAAGCCGGATTCCACGTTCAGACCGTGCGCGGCTCGGATGCGGCACCCGCCGCCGGCCCGGCGGCAACGCCCGGCGCGATGGGTGACCGTCTGTTCGTCCTGCGCGGCGTGACCGACCAGGTCGTCGCCGCCGGCCGCGCGGTGAATGTGCATGTGTCGCCCGATACCTTCGGCCACACTCGCACCGACGCCGTCGTCCAGTTGCAGGCATCGCAGGCCAACGGCGCCGCCCTGCCCGGCTGGATGAACTTCGATCCGCTGACCGGAACCTTCTCGGGCCAGCCGCCGGCCGGTGCCCAGGGCGTTCTGCTGGTACGCGTGACGGCGCGCGATTCCGACGGCCGCGAGGCGGTGACGCTCTTCCGCATCGCCATCGGTAACGCCGCCGCCGAACCCGCCCCGGCACCGGAGGCGCCGCGCGCACCGCAAGCGCCAACGCCAAGTGCGGAGCCGCGTTCCGATGCCGGCGACGCCGACGCTCAGGATCAGCCCGCCAAGACGATCAAGCACGCGCAACGTAATGAGCCGCCCGCCAAACGCATTTATTCGAGCTTCAGCGAGCAGTTGAAGCGTGCCAAAGCAACGCCGCGCGATCCCTTGCTCGCCCGCATCGCGCTGACGAAAGCCCATGTAAAACCCCCCGTTCCCCTTGCGTAACCCAGAAACCCGCTTACGACCCATATGGATATCCAACCCATGAAAACAAACTTCCATCTCAAGCCTTTGGTAGCTGCCTTGGCCGTTGCGCTAGGCGCAGCCGGTTGCTCGGTGATCCCGAATCCGTTTTCGCAGGACGAACACCGGCAGCGGGTGACGCAGGACATGGATCGCCTGTTCGCCGATCAGGAGCCCATCGCCGGCTCTATCGGCCTATACCAGGCCACCGCACGCGCGATCCGCTACAACATGGATTACCGCATGCGCTTGATGGAAGATGCGGCCTCGCTCGGCCAGCTCGATGTCGCCAAATTCGACCTGCTGCCCAAACTGACCATGCAGGCCGGCTACAGCGTGCGCAGCAACAGCCCGTTCGGGCGCGGCATCGATACCGCAGGCAACGTCGCCCCGACCTTCTCGGCGGCACAAACCCCGACCTCCCAGACCTCCAATTCCAGCCTGACCTGGAACATTCTCGACTTCGGCGTCAGCTATTTCCGCGCCAAGCAAATGGCCGATCAGGCCTTGATCGCCGAAGAGCGCCGCCGCAAGGCGCTACAGAACGTGATTCAGGACGTGCGCTATGCCTGGTGGCGCGCCTGGAGCGCACAGCAGTTGTTGCCGCAGATCGACGAACTCGAAACCGACGTGCGCCTGGCACTGGCGCGCTCCAAGCTGATCGAGAAACGCAACCTGATGCCGCCGACGCAGGTGATCGCCTTCCGCCGCGGCCTGCTCGACATCGAGCAGCAGTTGATCCAGCGCCGCCAGGAACTGGCGCAGGCTCGCATCGAGCTGGCCGGCCTGATGAACCTGGCGCCCGGCGTGGACTATCGCCTGTCGCAGCCCGGCGACAAGGAACGCCAACTGCCCGACCTGGTGGCCGACCTGGACAAGCTCGACACGATGGCGCTGGACCACCGGCCGGAACTGCGCGAGGAAGGCTACAAGTCCCGCATCACCGAGGTCGAGGCGAAAAAGGCCTTGTTGAGCCTCTTGCCGGGAATCGACCTGTCCGCGGGCAGTTTCTACGACAAGAACACCTATCTGCTCAACCACACCTGGACCCAGTTCGGCTCCAGCGTTTCCTTCAACCTCATCCGCGCGTTCTCGCTGCCGGCGCAGCAGCGTCTTCAGGAAGCGAACACGAAGGTCGACCAGGCGCGGCGCCTGGCGATGTCGATGGCGGTCTTGACCCAGTTGCGCGTTGCGGCAGTTCGCTACAAGCTGGTCACCGAAGAGTGGGAAACCCTCGACCAGGCGGCGAAGGACGACCACAGCATCGCCAACCATACGCTGGCCGCCGGCAAGGCCGGCACGGAGAACGATCTGGAGATGATCCGTGTTCGCGCCCGCGAGCTATCGACCGCGATCCAGCGCGATCTGGCCTTTGCCAACGCCCAGGCCGCACTGGGCCGGATCTACAACTCGGTCGGCATGGACGCCCTGCCGATCGAGGTGGAGAACAACCGGGTGGACGCCCTGGCCCAACTGCTCGAAGGCGCCGATCAAACCTGGCAGCAGCAAAGCTTCGCGCAGCGCAGCCGCGGCAAGCCGGCGCCGGTGACCCTGGCGCCGGTGGTTGGCATATCGGGCAGCGGACTGGAGGCGTTTACGGCCTCCATGAAGGCAGCACTCAACGATGCCGAAATTCCCGTGGCGGATCGTTCGCGCCTGACGCTGGCGGTGTCGGTCGAACTCGACAAGCCGGGCACCTCGGGTCGTCCGGCCACCTTGCGCGTTCGCGCACTCGATGCCCAGGGCAAGGTGGTACTGGAAGCCAGTCAGCGCAGCATGCTCTCCGATCCGGTCGGCGATTCGCAATGGCGCGCGCTGGGCGAAGCCGCCGGCTATCGCATCGTCGAGCCGCTGCGCAAGCTGCTGGAACGCGCCGAACCGCCGGTGAGCGCAAAGCCGGCCGCTACGCTGCCGGTTGCCGCGCCTGTTGCCGTCGAACCCGCCGTGGTCGCGGCACCCAAGGTCGAAGTCGCCAAGGCGGAGCCGCCCAAGCCCGCGGCGGTCGTTGCGGAACCCGCGCAACCGGAGCCCGCCAAAGCGGCGCCGATTGCGGCCGAGCCGGCGAAGGTAGCGCCGATTGCCGCCGCGCCGGCAAAGATCGAAGCGGCTAAAACCGAACCCGCAAAAGTCGAGCAGGTCGCCGCCGAACCGGCGAAGGCAGAGGCTGCCAAACCCGCGCCGGCCAAGGTCGCGGCGGAACCGGCGCCTGCCGCCGCCCCCCAAGCGGTAGCGCCGGTGGAAACAGCCGTTACGCCACAGGCAGCCCCGGCCAGCCAGCCCCGCGTATTCTTCGCCGCATTCGGCGTTCCCACCCGCGTCAATGCGGCCCCCTTCGTTCAGGACATCCGCAACTCCCTGAGCGCCAAGCCGCTGACGATGGTCGACCGGATCGGCAGTGCCGATGTGCGCGTATCCGGCCGACTGGAAGTCGACCCGGCCGAGGAAGGCGCCAAGCGCGGCGCGCGCGTGATCTGGACCATCAAGGATGTGAAGACCGGCAGCCATCGCGAGCAGGTGTTCGCGACGGAAGTTTCCAAACCCGCCAAGCCGGGCGAGTGGGAACGCGTGATCGGTGCTTCCGTCGACGCCCTGGTGGCCAAGCTGTGAGGCGCGCGATCGGACTTGCGCTGGCTTTGGGCTTTGTCGGCGCGACCCTGGCCCAGACCCCGGTTCCGCCCCGCCCCGCTGCCGCTCAGACTGTCGCCCCTGCGCCGGCAAAACCCGATGCCGTCAAGGACATCCGCGTACTGGTCTCCGCCGAAGAGGAAAGCACGCTGTCCTCCCAGATGGCGGGCAAGATCGCGGCCATTCCAATCGGCATAGGCGCCGCCTTCCGCAAGGGGCAGGTGCTGGTGCGTTTCGACTGCGCCGAGCGCCGAGCGCAACTCGATACGGCGCAGGCTGAACTCCTTGGCGCGCGCGAAACCCATGAAGCCAAACTGCGCTTGCAGGGCATGGGTTCGGCCGGCGAGCTGGAAGTGACGCTGGCGGCGGCGGCAGTCGAAAAAACGAAGTCGCAGGTGCACCTGTATGAAACGCAAATGGCGTTCTGCATCGTCGCCGCGCCCTATGCCGGGCGCGTGGCGCGGCTGAAGGCGAAATCCTTCGAGAGCGTTGCCCTTGGTCAGCCGCTGATCGAGATCGTCAATACCGCGAGCCTGAAAGCGCAGTTGCATGTGCCTTCCAACTGGCTGGCGTGGCTGAAGCCCGGCACGAAGTTCGAGATCGCCATTGAGGAAACCGGCAAGCGCTATCCGGCGCATGTGCGCCAGGTCAATGGCCGCATCGACGCGATCAGCCAAACCATCGAACTCGATGCCCGCTTCGACGGCAAGCACGGCGAATTGGTACCCGGCATGAGCGGTACCGCGCTGTTCAAACAGTAGCCCTGGAAAAGGCAGTTCACCACGGCGAACACGGCGACACGGCGAAACTGCAATCCATGAGAGACATTCATGAACTCGCCCATCGGGTGAAGGTGCGTATGTCGCAAAATCACGATGTCTCGCCGTGCCCGCCGTGTTCGCCGTGGTTAAGCGCACTTTTTTTGGAATAGCCCGTCGCTGCCCGGAACTCATCGATGTCAGACGCCCTTTTTGCACTGCTGGAGTTTGAACAGGAAATGCGCCGTTGCGCCAGCGAACGCGAAACGCTGTTTGCGGCGGCCAATTCCACGCATCGGCTGATTTCGTTTCAGGATGCGGCGCTCTGGCTGCGCAACGATCTGAACCGCGTAACGCCGACGGTGTTCTCCGGATTGGCCGAGATCGAGCCCAACGCACCCTATGCGCTCTGGCTGACGCGCGTCTGGGAGCATTGCGCCGCGCTGCCCGACGAGGCGGCAACGCCTGTCGCACTCGGCGATCTGCCGCCGGAACTCGCGGAAGACGGCGCGGAATGGCTGCCGGGACATATGCTCTACTGTCCGCTGCGCGGTGCCGACGGCAAGGTGTTCGGCGGGCTCTCGCTGATGCGCGCGGCCCCCTTCGTCCAGGAGGAGGCGGCGCAGGCGGCATGGATAGCGGGCGTAGTCGGACATGCCCTGTGGGCCTGGCGACGCAAGCGGCTGCGGCTGCCTCACCTCCGCTGGCGCGATATTCCCGAAAGCCGTCGCTGGCGCATCGCGGCGGCGATATTCATGGCGCTGATCTTCCCGGTGCGAATCTCGGCCTTGGCGCCGGCCGAAATCTCGCCGCTGGACCCGGTGCCCATCGCCGCGCCGATAGAAGGCGCAGTCGCACGGTTTCATGTCGCGCCGAACACTGCGGTGAAGGCCGGCGACCTGCTCGTTTCGCTCGACGATACCACCTTGCGCAACCGCCTCGACGTGTCGCGCAAGACGCTGGAGGTGGCCCGCGCCGATCTGCTGCGGGCAGGCCAGAAGGCGTTCTCGGACGATGCCGGCAAGGCCGAACTCCAGATACTGAAGGCGCGCGTCGACGAGAAATCGGCAGAGGCCACCTATGCCGAAGAGATGTTGGCGCGCATTCATATGCGCGCACCGCAGGACGGCATCGCCATCTACGGCAATGCCGACGACTGGGTCGGCAGGCCGGTGATGACGGGCGAGAAGATCGTGACGCTGGCCGATCCGGCACGCGTCGGCATGACCATCCACCTACCCGCCGACGATGCCATCCAGCTGGAAACGGGCGGCGACGTCAAGCTCTTCCTCAACGTGTCGCCGGTATTCGCTCTGGCGGGAAAAATCACCCAGACCAGCTATGAGGCTGCGCCGACGCCCGAAGGTGTTCTTGCCTATACGCTGAAGGCCAGTCTCGACGAAGACGGGAGCCCTCCCCGCATCGGACTCAAGGGCACGGCCAAGGTTTATGGCAGCTCGGTGCCGCTGATCTATTACCTGGTGCGCCGTCCCATCCTTCAGTTGCGCCGCGCGCTCGGACTGTAGTTAAACCTTGAACCACGGCGAACACGGCGACACAGCGAAATCGAAAACCATGAGAGACATTCAGGAACTCACCCACCGAGTAAGTCCGCATTCGAGATTTCTCGCCGTGTTCGCCGTGCCCTCCGTGGTTAATTGTCTTTTCTAGAATGATCCCGTCTCAGCCACAGATGCAAGCGGCGCCGCCGCCGCTGCCGCGACTGCGCGAGAATCTGGCGCTGCTGCCGGGGCCGGCGCACCGCGACGGTTCGCCGAGTTGGCGCATTCATGACCCGCAGCGCAACCGGTTTTTCGAGATCGGCTGGATGGAATTCGAACTGATGTCGCGCTGGCAGGCCGGTGCCGACCCTCACGCGCTGGCCGCCGCGGTTGCGCACGAGACGCCGTTGAAGCCCGATGCGGCAGACGTCATCGCGCTGGCGGCCTTCCTCGAACAGAATCAGCTTGCAGTGGCCGAAACCCCCGACCAGATGGGGCGCCTCAAGACGCGCTGGCTGGCCGGACAATTGCCCTGGTGGAAAAGCCTGCTCCACAACTACCTGTTCTTCCGTATTCCGCTCTGGCGCCCGGACACCTTTCTCGCTGCGACGCTGCCCTATATTCGCCGCCTGGCGCGGCCGGAGATCGGCCTGGGCGTTGTCCTTGCCGGTTTGCTGGGCGCTTTCCTTGCCATGCGCCAGGCCGAAACCTTCGGCCAGACCTTCCTGTACTTCTTTTCGCTCGAAGGCTTCGCCGGCTATGCGCTGGCGGCGAGCTTCGCGAAAGTGGTACACGAACTCGCTCACGCCTGGACCGCCAAGCACTACGGCTTGCGGGTGCCGACCATGGGCATCGCCTTTCTGGTCATGTGGCCGGTGTTGTATACCGATACCGGCGAATCGTGGAAGCTGAACAACCGCCGCCAGCGCTTCACCATCGCGGCGGCCGGCATCGCCGCCGAACTGGCGCTCGGCGGCATCGCCCTGCTGCTCTGGAGCATCGCACCCGAGGGTATCTGGAAGAGCGTGTTCTTCCTGCTGGCGACCACCACCTGGGTTATGGCGCTGGCCATCAATCTGAGCCCGTTCATGCGCTTCGACGGTTATTACCTGTTGTCGGATGCGCTGGACATGCCCAACATGCACGAGCGCAGTTTCGCCCTGGCACGCTGGTGGCTGCGGCTCAAGTTTTTCCGCCTCGACGATCCGCGGCCGGAGGACTTTCCGCCGCGACGGCAGTTCGCCCTGATTGTCTTCGCCATCGCCACCTGGATCTACCGCCTGGCGTTGTTTTTGGGCATCGCCGTCCTCGTCTATAACTTCGTCGTCAAGCTGGTCGGCATATTTTTGATGCTGGTCGAGCTGGTCTGGTTCATCGCCCGGCCCTTCTGGGTGGAAGGCAAGGCGCTCTCAAAACGTCGTGCCGAACTTCGCCCCGACTACCGGGAATTCGCCAAGCTGGGTGCGGCAGTACTCGTCCTGGTCTGGCTGTTTCCGGTCACCGGCGAGGTCATGGCACCCGCCGTGATTCATGCCGCCGAGGAAACGCGCATCTTTCCGCCGGCCTCCGCCTATATCGCCCAGGTGGCGGTCAAGCCGGGCCAGACGGTGGCGGCCGGCGATCTGTTGATGAGCTTGAAGTCGCCCAACGTGACACTGCGTATCGAGCTGGCGCTGGCGAAAGCGCGCGGCCTGCAAGCGGAACTCGTTGCACTGGCGTCGAATCCGCAGCGGCGCGAACGCACGCTGGTACTCGACCGCGAGCTGGAGGAAACCCTCGCCGAATACCGGTCGGCGACCGAGGATAGAGATCGGCTCGAATTGCACGCCCCATTCGACGGCCGCGTTACGGACTTGTGGCCGGACATGGTGCAGAACCGCTGGGTAGGCATGGCGCAGCCGCTGCTGCGTCTGGTCGCGACACGCGGCAGCGAAGTCGAGGCCTTCCTTTCAGAAGCGCAACTGGCCGGCGTCCGTATCGGACAACGCGCCCGCTTCTACCCTTCTCAGGCCGGTGCGAGCGTGGTTGCCGGGGAAGTCGTCGCTATCGATACGGTGGCGGGCAAGCAGATCGCCAGACCGCTGCTGGCTTCCGTTTATGGCGGCGAGATTGCGGCGCGCAAGGGCGAGCACGGCGAACTGGTTGCCAACGAGGCGCTCTACCGCGTGGTGATGCGCGTCGATGCCGGCGAGACGCCGCCGCCGTGGCTGGCGCGAGGCGAACTGCGCATCAATGCCGACTGGACGACGCTTGCCAACAACTTCCTGACGCGCCCACTGGCCGTCATCATCCGCGAAAGCGGTTTCTGATCCTGAATAAACCTAAAAACCGGAATTGAACCACGGCGAACACGGCGACACGGCGAAACAGCAAACCATGAGAGACATTCATGAACTCACCCATCGGGCGAAGGTGCGTATGTCGCATAACGATTTCTCGCCGTGCCCGCCGTGGTGAACTGCATTTTCTAGGAAAAAAAAGGCCGGGGCAATCGCCCCGGCCGTTCATCGTCACGCTCTCGCGTGACTGATTCTCCGGCGCCTTACTTCGTCATCAGGTTTGCCTGCGCCGCCGCCAGGCGTGCGATAGGCACGCGCGGGCCGGAGCAGGAAACGTAGTTGAGGCCGATGCTGTGGCAGAACGCGATGGAGGCCGGGTGGCCGCCGTGCTCGCCGCAGATGCCAATCTTGATATCCGGCTGCGTTGCGCGACCGCGTTCGACGGCGATCTTCATCACATCGCCGACACCCTTGATGTCCAGCACTTCAAAGGGGTTGTCCTCAAGGATGCCGGTTTCGTTGTAGGCCGGCAGGAACTTGTTCTCGGCATCTTCGCGCGAGAACGAGAACGTCGCTTGCGTCAGGTCGTTGGTGCCGAACGAGAAGAACTCCGCCATCTCCGCCATGCGGCCGGCGCGCATGCAGGCACGCACGACTTCCAGCATGCTGCCGAACTTGTATTGCACGTTGATGCCGTGCGTGAGTTCGACAATCTTGTGGATGCGCTGCACGTAGCTGCGAATACGGGTGAGTTCCTCGACCGTAGCCACCTGCGGCACCATGATCTCCGGGTGCACCACGATGCCTTCCTTGGCGCACTGCGCCGCCGCTTCGAGCACGGCCTGGATCTGCATGGAGTAAATCTCGGGGAAGGTGATGCCCAGCCGCACGCCGCGGTGACCCAGCATCGGGTTCACTTCGGCCAGCGCCCTCACCTTGCGCAGCGTCTTCTCCTTCTTGAGGATGACATCTTCATCGAGATGATTCTCCTTGAAGGTATCGAGACTCTCGGTGAGCAGGCTGAGGCCATCGGCATACTTCTGGTGCAGCGCCGGGTTCAGCAGCTTCAATGTTTCCGGCAGTTCTTCGAGGCCCTTGATGGTGTCGCGCAAGTGGCGCAAGTGGGTGATTTCGAGTTCCAGTTGCGCGGCCGTCGGCAGGAATTCGTGCATCGGCGGATCAAGCAGGCGCACCGTCACCGGCAGGCCGTTCATGGCCTTGAAAATACCCTTGAAGTCGCTGCGCTGGATCGGCAGGAGGCGGTCGAGTGCCGCCTGGCGCTCTTCCAGGGATTCGGCCAGGATCATCTCCTGAACGATGGGCAGGCGGTCGGTGCTGTTGAACATGCGTTCGGTGCGGCACAGGCCGATGCCTTTGGCACCGAATTCGCGGGCACGAATGGCATCGTGGGGCGTGTCGGCATTGGCGCGCACTTCGAGCCGGGCAAACTCATCCGACCAGGCCAGCAGCGTGTTCAGTTCCTCGGAAAATTCCGGTTCCACCGTCGGGACTTCGCCGGCATAAACGTGACCGGTACCGCCGTCGATGGTAACGACGTCACCTTCATGCAGCGTGGTGTCGCCGATCTGCGCCTTGCGGGCGATGTCGTCGATATGAATGGCCTCGCAGCCTGACACGCAGGGCTTGCCCATGCCGCGGGCGACCACCGCAGCGTGGGAAGTCTTGCCGCCGCGACTGGTGAGAATGCCTTGGGCTTGGAAGAAGCCGTGGATGTCTTCGGGCTTGGTTTCCTCGCGCACGAGAATGATTTTCTCGCCGGCACGGCCTTTGGCCTCGGCGGTGTCGGCGTCGAATACGATCTTGCCGGAAGCGGCACCCGGAGATGCCGCCAGGCCTTGGGCCAGCGACTTGCCCTTGAAGTTGGGCGACAACTGGGGTACCAGAAGCTGTTCGAGAATGGCGGGTTCGACACGCAGCAGGGCGCGCTCACGGGTGATGACGCCATCGTTGGCCATTTCGACCGAGGTGCGCACCATGGCGCGGGCGTTCATTTTGCCGTTGCGGGTTTGCAGGCAGTAGAGCGTGCCCTTCTCGATGGTGAACTCGAAATCCTGCACTTCCTTGTAATGGGATTCGAGCCGGTTGTGCAGTTCCATCAACTGGCCATAGATGTCGGGCATCTCGTTGGCCATCTCGGCGATGGGCTTGGGCGTACGGATGCCGGCGACGACATCTTCGCCCTGGGCGTTGACCAGGTATTCGCCGTAGATCAGGTTCTCGCCGGTACCGGGGTTGCGGGTGAAGCCGACACCGGTGCCGGAGTCGTTGCCCATGTTGCCGAAAACCATGGTGCAGATGTTCACCGCGGTGCCGTTGGCCATCGCCGGGGTGATCTTGAACTGCTTGCGGTAGTCGATGGCACGCTTGCCGTTCCAGGAGCGGAACACCGCCTTGATGGCGATGTCGAGTTGCTCGTAGGGGTCTTGCGGGAAAGGCTTGCCGGTATGACGCAGATAGATCGCCAGGAACTCGGATGTCAGTTCCTTGAGGTGCTCGGCCTTGAGGTCGACGTCCTGCTTGGCACTGTACTTGGCCTTGATCTGCGCCATCTTCTCGTCGAAATGCTCGTCGCTGATGTTGAGCGCGATCTTGCCGAAGAGTTGAATGAAGCGGCGGTAAGCGTCGTAGGCGAAGCGTTCGTTCTTGGTCTGCTTGATAAGCCCCTTGAGCGAGGACTCGTTGAGACCGAGGTTGAGGATGGTGTCCATCATGCCGGGCATGGACATCGATGAACCCGAGCGCACCGAGACCAGCAGCGGATTGTCCGCGGACCCAAAGCCCTTGCCGGTCTTCTTCTCCAGATCGGCCATGTAGGTCTTGATCGTCTCCCAAACGCCGTCGGGGAACTGGTTTTTCTCAAGATAGGCGAGACAGCCTTCAGTCGTCACCGTAAAGCCCGGCGGAACATTGAGACCGATCTGCGTCATCTCGCACAGATTGGCTCCCTTGCCGCCCAGCAGCATCTTGTTCTTGCCGTCGCCTTCTTCAAAGGCGAATACGAACTTGCGTTGCACCATGACACTCCCCTGCGATCAAATGGTTATCTTGGGACAATGGCCGAATCGGCATTTTTGCATGCCAATATTGCGAGACCTGCCATTAACGGTATTTTACTGAAAACTGGCGATCATTACTGCTGCTGGCGACAAGCGATTGTATGAGGGAACGTCACGGCGACGAAATTTTCCAACTTCCCATCATGCTTGCGATATAACTGTATAGCACCTATACAGAAAACTGTGGCCGCGGCATCGCGGCCGGACTTTCAGGAGGAATCATCATGACGGACATCGTATCGCTGCTGGGGACGGAAGCCGAATCCCTGCTGGGTTACAAGTGCACGGGAATTCCGAATAGCAGCCTGCATCTGCCCGGACCGGACTTCATCACCAGGGTGCATCTCGATTCCGACCGCAAGCCCGGCGTATTGCGCAACCTCGCCGCATTGTTCAATCACGGCCGGCTTTCCGGTAGCGGTTATCTCTCGCTCCTGCCGGTGGATCAGGGCATCGAGCATTCGGCCGGGGCGTCATTCGCGCCTAACCCGCTGTATTTCGATCCGGAAAACATCGTCAAACTTGCCATCGAGGGCGGCTGCAACGGGGTCGCATCGACGCTTGGCGTCCTCGGCTCGGTGGCGCGTCGCTATGCTCACCGCATTCCCTTCGTGGTCAAGTTTAATCACAACGAATTTCTCTCCTACCCGAATACTTACGACCAGACCCTGTTCGCCGACGTGGAACAGGCGTTCGAGATGGGCGCTGCTGCCGTCGGCGCGACGGTCTATTTCGGCTCGGCGGAGTCGCGCCGGCAGATATGGGAAGTGTCGCAGATGTTCAAGCGCGCCCACGAGTTGGGCATGGCAACCATCCTCTGGTGCTATCTGCGCAACAATGCCTTCAAGCACGAAGGCATCGACTACTCGGTGGCGGCAGACCTCACGGGCCAGGCCAACCATCTCGGCGTCACCATCGAGGCCGACATCATCAAGCAGAAAATGGCCGAGAACAACGGCGGCTACAATGCACTCAGGTTCGGCAAGACCAGTCCGAAAGTCTATTCAGAACTCACCAGCGACCACCCGATCGACTTGGTGCGCTATCAAGTGGCGAGTTGCTATATGGGCCGCGCCGGCATGATCAATTCCGGCGGCGAATCCAAGGGCGCTGGCGACTTGGCCCAGGCCGTACGCACCGCCGTCATCAACAAGCGGGCCGGCGGCATGGGTATGATCTCGGGACGCAAAGCTTTCCAGAAACCGATGGGAGAGGGAGTCGCTCTGCTCAACGCAATCCAGGACGTCTATCTTTCACCGTCGGTCGGGATTGCGTAACAAGCCTGGCCGCCTACTCCCACTCGATAGTCGCCGGCGGCTTGCCCGAGATGTCGAAGACAACGCGGTTGATGCCGCGCACTTCGTTGATGATGCGATTGGACACCTTGCCCAGCAGGTCGTAGGGCAGTTGCGCCCAGCGGGCGGTCATGAAGTCCTGGGTTTCGACGGCGCGCAGCGCAACGACGTATTCGTAGGTACGGCCGTCGCCCATGACGCCAACGCTCTTCACCGGCAGGAAGACGGCGAAGGCCTGGGAGGTCTTGTCGTACCAGTCCGCCGCGCGCAGTTCGTCGATAAAAATGGCGTCGGCGCGGCGCAGCAGATCGGCGAAATCTTTCCTCACCTCGCCGAGGATGCGCACGCCCAGACCAGGACCGGGGAAGGGATGGCGATAGACCATCTCGTGCGGCAGACCCAGGGCGATGCCAAGTTCGCGCACTTCGTCCTTGAAGAGTTCGCGCAAGGGTTCCAGCAGCTTGAGGTGCAGCGTGTCGGGCAGGCCGCCAACATTGTGATGGCTCTTGATGGTGTGCGCCTTCTTGGTCTTGGCGCCTGCGGATTCGATTACGTCCGGATAGATGGTGCCTTGCGCCAGCCACTTCGCCTGCGGCAGCTTCTGTGATTCGGCCTGAAAAACTTCTACGAATTCGCGGCCGATGATGCGGCGCTTCTGCTCGGGATCGGTGACACCGGCCAAATGGCCCATGAATTGCTCGGTGGCATCGACGTGGATGACCTTGACGCCTAGATTGCGCGCAAACGTCTTCATGACCTGCTCGGCTTCGTTCAGGCGCAACAAGCCGTTGTCGACGAAAACGCAGGTAAGCTGGTCGCCGATGGCCTTGTGCAGCAGCGCGGCAACCACGCTGGAATCGACGCCGCCGGACAGCCCAAGGATCACTTCTTCCGTGCCGACCTGCTCGCGCACCTTGACGATGGCCTCGGTGACATAGTCCGGCATGTTCCAGTCGCCCATGCAGCCGCAGATATCGCGCACGAAACGCGCGAAGATTTCGTGCCCCTTGAGTGTATGGGTAACTTCGGGGTGAAACTGCACGCCGAAGAACAGGCGGTCTTCGTCGGCCATGCCGGCGACCGGCGTGGCGTCGTTGCCGGCGATCACCTTGAAGCCGGCCGGCAGTTCGGTAACCTTGTCGCCGTGGCTCATCCAGACGTCAAGCAGGCCGTGGCCTTCGGCATTGACGCTATCCTGGATGTCCTTGAGCAGGGCCGAGTGGCCGCGGGCACGGATTTCGGCATAGCCGAACTCGCGCTTCTTGGCGCTTTCGACCTTGCCACCAAGTTGCGCTGCCATGGTCTGCATGCCGTAACAGATACCCAGCACCGGTACACCGAGCTCAAACACGGCATCCGGCGCCCGCGGGGTTTCGTCTTCATAGACCGAATTCGGGCCGCCGGAAAGGATGATGCCGCTCGGCGCGAACTCACGTATGAAGTTGTCCGAAACATCGTTGGGATGCAGTTCGCAATACACCTGCTGTTCACGCACGCGGCGGGCGATAAGCTGGGTGTACTGGGACCCAAAATCAAGGATGAGAATTTTCTGGTGGGACATTGCGGCTGCCTCCAAATAAAGAAAGGCGGCCGGGGCCGCCTTTCCGATAGTTCTAAGGACTATTCGACGTGGTAGTTCGGTGCTTCCTTGGTGATCTGGACATCATGCACATGCGACTCACGGATGCCGGCCGAGGTAATCTCGACGAATTCCGCCTTGGTGCGCAGTTCTTCAATGGTGCTGCAGCCGACGTAACCCATCGAAGAGCGCAGACCGCCCATCAACTGGTGAATAACGGCGGTGACCGGCCCTTTGTAGGGCACGCGACCTTCGATACCTTCGGGGACCAGCTTCTCGACATTGGCCTCGTTGTCCTGGAAATAGCGGTCGGAGGATCCCTGTTTCATGGCGCCCAAGGAACCCATGCCACGGTAGGCCTTGTACGAACGGCTCTGGTAGAGCACCGTCTCGCCCGGCGCTTCCTCAGTACCGGCGAAGAGACCGCCCAGCATGACCACATGGGCTCCGGCCGCAAGCGCCTTGGAAATATCCCCGGAATAGCGGATGCCGCCGTCGGCGATCAGCGGAACATTGGTGCTGGCCAGGGCGTTAGCTACATTATCGACCGCGGTAATCTGCGGCACGCCAACACCGGCGACGATACGTGTGGTGCAGATTGAGCCCGGACCGATGCCGACCTTGACGCCATCGGCGCCGTGATCGACCAGCGCCCTGGCGGCGGCACCGGTGGCGATGTTGCCGCCGATGACTTCGATATTCGGGAAGGTCTTCTTGACCCATTCGACGCGGCTCAGCACGCCTTGCGAGTGACCGTGGGCGGTATCGACCACGAGCACGTCGACGCCGGCCTCGGCCAGCGCCGCGGCGCGTTCTTCGGTGCCCTCACCGACGCCGATGGCAGCACCGACGCGCAGGCGACCAAAGCTGTCCTTGCAGGCATTCGGGTGTTCGGAGGACTTGAGGATGTCCTTGACAGTCATCAGGCCTCGCAGCGTAAAACGGTCATCGATGACCAAGACGCGTTCGAGGCGATTCTTGTGCATCAGCGCCTTGGCCTCTTCGAGCGATGCGCCTTCCTTGACGGTGATCAGACGCTCTTTCGGCGTCATGATGTTGCGCACCGGCTGGTCGAGATTGGTCTCGAAGCGCAGGTCGCGGTTGGTGACGATGCCGACGACGAAGCCGTTTTCGACCACGGGCAAACCGGAAATCTTGTGCGTGCGGGTCAGGATCATCACCTCGCGCACCGACATCGTCGGCGGAATGGTGATCGGATCCTTGAGTACGCCGGATTCGAAACGCTTGACCTTGGCCACTTCCGCCGCCTGCGACTTCGGATCGAGATTCTTGTGCAGAATGCCGATGCCGCCTTCCTGGGCCAGCGCAATAGCCAGACGGGCTTCGGTCACGGTATCCATCGCCGCGGATACGAGCGGCAGGTTTAGCTCGATCTTGCGGGTCAGGCGAGTTGCCAGCGAAACATCGCGGGGCAGTATCGCCGAATGGGCAGGAACCAGGAGGACGTCGTCAAACGTCAGCGCCTTCTGGAGGAGTCTCATACGGTTATCCTTGTATCCAAAATCGCATTATACGGGTGCAAGGAAGGCTGAGCAAACCAGCGATGACGCTGGCGCTCCGGTTGGCGCCGACAATTTTGTCCAGGCCCGAGTCGGTCACACCGCTGCAGAGCGGGCTCGTGGAGGAATTCGGTGCGGATGAAAGAGATCGGTTCGTAATCCGGCGGTATATTATTGGCAGGACAGAGCCTGGGATTGCCGGGCGAGCCACTGACCGGGAGAAACTAGATGATCGCGTGCCGTTCCGCCACACTGATTTCGCTAGCGATGTTTGTCGCCCTGCCGGTCACCGGGCAGGCAGAGATGTATTCATGGAAAGACGCCGACGGCAAGATTCAGTACTCCGATCAGCCGCCGCCAGGAAAGACCGTGTCGCGCAAGCTTGCGGCTCCGTCTGCCCCTACCGTCGCCCCCGAGACCTTGCGCCAAAACTCCGCGGAACGGGAAATGGAGTCGCGCAAGAAGCAGAAGGAGGCGAAGGAGTCCGCAGCCAAGGCCGAGAAGGATAGAGGCGACGCCGAGGAACGACGGGTGAATTGCGAAAAGGCAAAAGGCAGCCTGCAAGCACTGGAATCGGGCCAGACGCGCTTCACTGCCAACGCCCAAGGCGAGCGCGTAGCACTTGAGGGCGCAGTGAGAGAGGCTGAACTTGCCAGCGCGCGCAAAGCCGTGGATGGCTGGTGCAAATAGCGGCCGGACCCGGCCGCTCTATTCCTCCGCCGTACCGCCACCCTTCTTCATGACCTTGCCTTCGGCGGCGCGCTGCTTCCTCACCGCCTTGGGGTCGGCGATCAACGGCCGGTAGATTTCGACGCGGTCTTTCTCGCGCAGGACGGTGTCCAGCTTGGCCAGCTTCCCATATATCCCGACCTTGGTCGAAGCCAGATCGATTTCCGTACAACGTTGCAGCAGTCCGGATGCCTCGACGGCCTGCTGAACGGTACTGCCTGCCGGCAGTTTGAGTTCGATAAGCTCCTGCCGCGCCGGTTTGGCGTAGGCGATTTCGACGTGGATGGAATCAGCCATAAATTTCGTGTGCCCGCTTGACGAAAGAATCGACGAAGGTGCCGACAATGTGATTGAACACCGGGCCCAAGGCCTTTTCGAGAATCTTGCCGGAAAACTCGTAGTTGAGCCTGAACTCGACTTTGCAACCCGCATCGCCGAGCGCGGTAAAACGCCAGCCGCCGTCGAGACGCTGGAACGGCCCCTCGCGCAAGTGGATGTCCATCCGATGCGGTGGCTCCTTGGGATTCTCGGTTGCAAAGTGAGCCTTGATGCCACGGTAGCTGATATGGATGCGTGCCGCCGTAACCGTGGCTGTGCGCGCGATGAGTTCAGTGCCGCCGCACCAGGGCAGGAACTGCGGGTAATCCTCGACACGGTCCACCAGATCAAACATCTGTTGGGCAGTGCGCGGGATCAGCACCGATTTTTCGACGACGGCCATTGTGATTCGCTACGTTAGAATGCAGCGATTCTATCAAGCCGCATCGCCATGAGCATCGCCGACAACAAGAAAGCCTTCCACGACTACTTCATCGAAGAGCGCCTCGAAGCGGGACTCGTACTGGAAGGCTGGGAAGTCAAGGCGATCCGTGCCGGCCGTGCGCAGATCAAGGAAGCCTATGTCGTTCTTAAGAACGGCGAGGTCTTTCTTATCGGCGCGCATATCAGCCCCTTGCTGGCGGCATCGACGCATATCCAACCCGATCCGGTGCGCACGCGCAAACTGCTGTTGCACGAGCGGGAAATCGACATGCTGATCGGTAAGGTGGAACGGGCCGGCTATGCGCTGGTGCCCCTCGACCTTCATTTCAGCAAAGGCCGCATCAAGGCCTCCATCGGCCTGGCAAAAGGCAAGAAGCAGTTCGATAAGCGCGAAGACGAAAAGAAAAAAGACTGGGATCGGGAAAAGGCCCGCTTGATGCGCGACAAAGCGTGAAGTACCGCGTTGTCTTGCCGGCCGCGCCCGGTATGCGGCAAGAAACTATCGGCGTAGCGCCGGCATCCGGCTTAAGCCGACAGTTCCGGAACGGTAGCCATCGCCTGTCGCCGTGCCTCGAACAGACAGACCGCAGCGGCGGCGGCGACGTTGAGCGATTCGCTGCCGGTGGCCATCGGGATGGTGGCGCGAACCGTCGCGACGGCAGCCAGGGCGACGGAAACGCCAGCGCCTTCGTTGCCGAATATCCAGGCCACCGGTTGCGCCAGGTCCAAGTCAAACAGAGACGGCCCGCCGTCGGCCACGGTCGCGACGCTTAGGCCGCCGAACTGTTGGACGATGTCCGCCAGATCGCACTGCTCACGGATCGCCAAGCCGAAATGAGCCCCCTGCGCTGCCCGCAGGACACGCGGCGTCCAGGCGCCGGCGCAACCCGGCCCGAGCGCGACGTCGCACACCCCTGCGGCGGCGGCCGAGCGCAGGATGGTACCGACATTGCCGGCATCCTGTATCGCCTCCAGCAGCACGCAAGAGCCGGTCGGCGGCGCGGTCGCCACCTTGGGAATGTCGATCACGGCGAGCAGGCCGACGGGCGTTGCCACGCCGCTGATTTCGGCGAACAGCGCATCGCGCAGGTGAAGAACTTCGACGCCGCCATGCGCCTCGATCAGAGCCTGTACCTCCGGGTGCCGTTCTCCGCTTTCGCTGACGGCAAGTAATACGGGGATTCCCACCCGTCGTCGATATTCGGCAACCAGGTGCAGCCCATCGAGAATGGTGCGCTTCAGTCTGGCCTGCTCGCGGCTGTCCTTTGCCAACAGTCGCAGTGCCTTGAAGGTCGGGTTGTCCCGGGAAGCGATGGTTTTCATGGAAATATCACCGATGTGAATCGCAATGTCGACAGCGCCGCATGTGCGCCCCGGCAGTCGAGGAATGATCGACGGGCTTCATCAGCGCGGATAAGCGCCCATCATGAGATGCCAGTGGACCGGCGCATTACCAAAGCCCGCCGCGATCATCATGGCAAAACCCGAGGCCAGAATCGCAACGACGCAGACCGCAACCGAAACAAAGAACCTCCCGAGTACCGCCGCCAGTAGCGGCAAACGCTGCGGCGGCGGTAGTTGTGTGGTCGCGACAGGCCGCAGGCAGAAATGCGCGAAAAACATGCCGCCGATCCAGACGATAACTCCTGCGACATGAAGCAGCAGCAGGACGTACCTCATCGTTTCGCCGCCAATACGTCCCTGACGGGAGAAAAACTGCGTCGGTGAAATTCCGCGGCACCGTGCAAACGTAGCGCCGTCAGATGAGCCACAGTGCCATAGCCTTTGTGACGGTCGAGACCATACTGCGGCGAGTCGAGATGAAGACGCAGCATCTCGGCGTCGCGCGCCGTCTTCGCCAGAATGGAGGCAGCGGAAATCTCCGCAACCGTCGCATCGCCGCGAATGATCGCTCGTGCCGGTAAATCGAATACCGGTAGACGGTTGCCATCGACGAGTATTTCCGTCGGACGGATGGTCAATCCCGCCACGGCCCGCTGCATTGCCAACAGCGTGGCCTGAAGGATGTTGAACCGATCGATCTCTTCAACCGAGGCTGAGGCCACCGACCAGGCCAAGGACTTCTGCCGGATTTCGACAGCGAGGCGTTCGCGCTTCTTCTCCGCCAACTTCTTCGAGTCGGCCAATCCAACAATCGGGCGAGTGTCGTCAAGTATGACGGCGGCGGCATAGACTGGCCCAGCCAAAGGACCGCGCCCAGCTTCGTCGACCCCACAGATTCTCATGCGGCGTTCAGATACGGAAGAATGGCGGCGGCGGCCTTTTCGGCCGTCCCTTGCCGCAAGGTGACATGTATGCCGGCGAATACCTGCTCGATGCGCTCGCGAACCTGAGTGTCGAGCAGCAGATTACCCAAGGCTTGCGCAAGGTTGTCCGGCGTCGCCTCGTCCTGAAGAAACTCGGGGACGACAAAACGCCCCGCGAGGATGTTTGGCAGACCGACCCACGGCTGATAACGCATGCGTTTCATGATCCGCCAGGACAAAGGCGACATGCGGTAGGCGATAACCATGGGCGTCTTCAACAGCGCAGCCTCCAGTGTCGCCGTACCGCTGGCGACGAGCGCGCAGTCGCTGGCGGCCAGCGCATCCTGAGCGTGGCCAAACAGCAACTTGATTGGTAACTCCTGTGCCCCCGCCTTCCACAAGGCCTCCTCGAACTGCATACGGGTCTCACGCGACACCAACGGTACAAGGAACAGCGCCGTAGGAAAGCGCTCGTACAGCTTTTTCGCCGTTTCTATGAACAATTCAGCCATGTATTGCAGTTCGGACTGGCGGCTACCGGGCAGCAGCGCAAAAATTGCTGCCTCCGCCGGAAGATCCAGACGAACGCGCGCAGCGGCGCGACCGACCGCTAGAGGCACCATGTCGGCCAAGGGGTGTCCAACATAGCTGACCGGAATTTGGCAACGCTCATAGATTGCGGGCTCAAAGGGAAACATCGCCAGCATGCGGCTGACTGAACTGCCAATCTTGCCGACGCGTTCGCCGCGCCAGGCCCAGACCGAAGGGCTGACGTAATGTATGGTCGGTATGCCCGACGCCTTGAGTTTTTCCTCGACCTTGAGATTGAAATCTGGCGCGTCTACGCCAATGAAAATGTCGGGTTTCTCGTCAAGCAGTCGGGAGATCAGCTTGCGGCGGACGCCGGTAATCTCGCCATAATGACGTAGCACCTCGGCGTAGCCGCGCACGGCAAGCATCTCCGCCGGCCACCACGCTTCGAAGCCCTCGCGCAGCATCTTGGGGCCGCCGATGCCGAAGAAACTGGCATCGGGAAGTTTCTCTTTCAATGCGGCAATCAGATGCGCGGCCAGAAGATCGCCGGAGGCCTCGCCCGCCACCAGTGCAATGCGTGCGGACATCGCGCCTACCTGACGATGCCTCTTCCGGGCTGCGCCAGGAAGTCGGCAAATGGCGCAAGTTCGGAGAACTTCTGCACCTCGTCCGCAATGCTGTTCATTGCTTCATCGAGTTTCAGTCCGGACTTGTAAACGGCCTTGTAGGCACGCTTGATCGCCATGATCGCCGCGGAGGAAAACCCGCGACGCTTTAGACCTTCGCTATTGATGCCATGCGGCGCGCAAGGATTGCCGGAGGCCGTGACGTAAGGGGGCAAATCCTGCAACAGGATCGTTCCCATCGCCGTCATGCTGTGGGCGCCGATGCGGACAAACTGGTGGACGACGGTGAAACCGCCAAGGATCGCCCAGTCGCCGACATGCACATGCCCAGCCAGTTGCGCATTGTTGGCAAAGATGGTGTTGCTGCCGACCTGGCAGTCGTGCGCCAGATGCACATAGGCCATGACCCAATTGTCATGGCCCAGGCGCGTAACGCCGACATCCTGTGCCGTGCCGCAATTGAACGTGCAGAACTCGCGGATGGTGTTGCGGTCGCCGATTTCAAGCCGGGTTGGCTCGCCCGCATACTTCTTGTCCTGCGGCATTTCGCCGATGGAATTGAACTGGAAAATACGGTTGTTGCAACCGATGCGCGTATGGCCGCCGACGACCACATGCGGCCCGATCCAGGTGTTGTCGCCGATCTCGACATGTTCGCCGACGAGCGAGTAGGCGCCGATGGAGACGCCTGGGCCAATCCTGGCGCCGGGATGGACGATGGCGGTGGGATGGACGAGCGGCGCGCTCATTCGATGGCGCGTACCGTGCACATGAGTTCGGCCTCAGCCGCAACGTTGCCGTCGACCTTGGCAACGCCGGAAAACTTCCATATGCCGCGCCGGTTAGCGGTGATCGACACTTCCATGACCAACTGATCGCCGGGGCCGACCGGGCGCTTGAAGCGGGCGCCATCGATGCCGACGAAGTAATACACGGACTTGTCGTCGGGTTTTCCGCCCAGAGTCTTGAAGGAAAGAATGGCTGCCGTCTGGGCCAGCGCCTCGATAATCAGCACGCCCGGCATGACGGGGTGGTGCGGATAATGCCCCGGGAAAAAAGGCTCATTGACGCTGACGTTCTTCACGGCCACGATGCGTTCGCCGGGAACGACTTCGCGCACCCGATCCACAAGCAGGAATGGATAGCGGTGCGGCAGGTATTCGAGGATCTCGTGGATGTCCATCGCGGTCATGAGTCGTTCCCTTGTTCCAGCGCTGCGAGTCTTGCTTCGAGGGCGCGTATTTTATCGGCCATCGCGTCGAGATGACGCAGCCGAGAGAAATTTTTCAGCCACGACTCGTGATCCATGAAGGGTACCGTCCCGGTGTAATTGCCGGGCTTTCTGATCGACTTGGCGACGAGCGTGCCGGCGGACACATTGACGCCGTCGGCCAGCGTCAGGTGACCGAGTATCACCGCACCACCACCAATCGTGCAGCGTCTGCCGATGGTCGAGCTACCGGCGATTCCAACGCAGCCGGCTAATGCCGAGTGTGCGCCAATATGAACGTTATGACCGACCTGTATCTGATTATCGAGCTTAACGCCGTCGTCGATGAGGGTATCGTCGAGCGCACCACGGTCGATCGTCGTCCCGGCTCCAATCTCGACATCATCGCCTATCACAACACGGCCGGTCTGCGGTATCTTGACCCAGGCACCGTCCGGCTCGCGCGCAAAGCCGAAACCGTCGGCGCCGATGACGGCGCCGGAGTGAATGATCGCGCGTGCGCCGATAAGACATCCCGCATAGACGGAAACATTCGGATGCAACCACGAGGCTGCGCCGATTGCGGCACCGGCACCGATACTGCAGTTCGCACCGACAACCACATCCTCGCCGATGCGGGCACCTGGCCCAATCCAGGCATTCGGCCCAATCGACGCGCTTGCCGGGACGGCGGCCTCAACGACCGCGGTGGTATGGATACCGGGAAGCGGACGCAGCGGCGCGTTCAACCACTGAGATACGCGGGCGAAATACAGGTAAGGCTGGAGCGTGACGATCGCTGCGCCAGTCCAATCAAGCGCCGTCTCCGGGGCTAAAATCACCGCAGCCGCTTTTGTGGTGCTTAATTGGGAACGGTATTTCGGATTCGCCAGGAACCCGATTTGCTTCGGACCGGCGGACTCGAGCGTCGCGATGTCCGTTATGATCAGGCTGCCATCGCCTACAAGGCTGCCGCCAAACCGGGCTACGATCTCGTCTAGGCGAACGGCCACAACAGGCTGGCGCGAATTACTTGTTACCTTCCCCGAGCGCCTTGATCACCTTGTCCGTGATGTCGATCTTCGGGTTGAAATAGACCACTTCCTGAACAATAAGGTCATATTTCTCGGTTTCGGCGACCTTCTTGATGACCTTGTTTATGTTATCGATGATGGAGGCCATTTCCTCGTTTTGACGCAAGTTCAGATCCTCCCGGAACTCGCGTTGCTTGCGCTGAAAATCGCGGGTGAGATCGCCAAATTCCCGCTCTTTGGTACGACGTTCGGACTCGGACATCGTTGTCGAGTTTTTCTCCAGGTTTTCCTGTTTGCTTTGAATGTCCTTCGCCATACGTTGCAGTTCTTGATCGCGCTTTTCAAAATCCTTTTCCAGTTTCTTCTTCGCCTTGCTTGCCTGTGGAGAATCATTCATTACGCGTTGCGCATTGACGAAACCAATTTTCATCTCGGCTTCCGCGGAGGCGGCCGACATGAAAAGGCCAAATGATACGAACGCGACAAGTACTTTCTGCAACATGTCTTTCCCCAAATCAACGTGAATCAGAAGGCTGTACCCATGGTGAACTGCAAGCTTTGCAACTTATCCCCGGGCTTGCTGTTAAGCGCTTTACCAAAACTGAACTTCAGCGGACCAAACGGCGACGACCATGACGCCGATACCCCCGCACTGTAACGCAAGTCGTTCAACTTGATGGGGGTACCGGAACCCCATACCTGCCCCCCGTCGACAAATGCACCTAGACGAACGGACTTGTCCTTGCCCATACCCGGCATCGGGAATAGATACTCCGCTGTGCCAGTCAGTTTCCTCGTGCCGCCCAGACGGCCCGTGGTCAGATCATCCACCGGCCCCAGTGAGGACGACTCGTAACCCCGTACGGAACCGATTCCGCCCGCATAGAAATTCTTTGTAAACGGTAGCGCTTTCCCGCCGTAACCTCCTGCGCTGCCAAATTCCACACCAAGCATCAGCGTTTGATCCTTCTTGATCGGGATGTAGCGCGTATGACTAAACGTGGCGCGGATATATCTGATGCTGCCGCCAGGCAGGCTGAGTTCTTCCCCTAATGAGTAGGAACTTCCTTTTGTAGGGTAAAGGCGGCTGTCGATGTTATTCCTCATCCAACCAAAGTTGCTAAGCAATGTCGTCGAAGACGATCCGAATGCGTTGACGTAGTCTTGCCACATTACGGGCGAAGTGTCATAAAGCGTCAGCTTGGTGGCATCGACAGACAAACCAAACCGGATGAAATCGTCCTCGCTGATCGGCATACCCCAGCGAACGCCGGCGCCAATCGATGACGAGTCGTACTGACCAATCGCCAAACCACCGGTATTCGTCGTGCGTCGGTAGACGTCGAAGCCGCGCGCTATGCCGTCGATGGTATGGTAGGGGTCAGTGTACGACAATGCGTAAGTTCTCATGTACTTACTGGTATTAATCTGAACTCCCACGTGTTTTCCGCTGCCGAACAGGTTCTCCTGCTGAACGGAGCCCGACAGCGTGATTTTGTCGGTACTCGAAAAACCGGCACCTATCATGACGTTGCCGGTGGGTTTTTCTTTGACGTTGACGTTCAGATCCACTTGGTCGGTTGCCCCTGGTACTGCTGGGGTTTCCACGGTAACCTCATCAAAATAACCTAGATTATCGACGCGAGTACGCGACTTGTTGATCTTGTCGCCCTCGTACCAACCACCTTCGATCTGCCGCATTTCCCGGCGAATGACCTCGTCGCGCGTTTTGGTGTTTCCGGCTATATTGATGCGCCGGACATTAACCCGTCGTCCGGGATCGAGAAAGATCGTAAACGCGACCTGCCGCTTTCCCTTGTCCACTTCTGGCGCGGCATTGACGTTTGCGAATGCGTAGCCCTCATTTCCCAAGCGATCACTGATCGTCTTGGTGGTTTCAGTCATTTTTTCGCGCGAATAGATATCGCCCGGCTTCACCGCCACAAGTTTCGTCAGTTCATTTTCCGGCAGTAGCAGATCGCCGGCAAGTTTTACCGAGGAGACTGTGTATTGCTCACCCTCCGTCACGCTGACCGTGATGTAAATATCTTGTTTGTCGGGAGAAATGGAAACCTGCGTCGATTCCACGCCGAACTCAATAAAGCCGCGGTTCAAATAATACGACCTTAATGCCTCGAGGTCGCCTGATAGCTTCTGCTTTGAGTACTGGTCGTTCTTCGTGTACCACGATAACCAGTTAGGCGTACGCAAGGCAAAAAGGTCAAGAAGATCGCTTTCCGGGAATGCCCTGGCACCGACGATGTTGATTTGCTTGATCTTGGCGATCTCGCCTTCGTCGATTGAAAAATTGATGCCGACTCTATTGCGCTCCAGTGGCGTCACTGTCGTCTTGATCTGAGCCGCGTAATGACCAAAACCCAAGTATTGGCGCTTGATCTCCTGCTCTGCGCGCTCCAACAACGAGCGGTCGAAAATACGCGATTCCGCCAAACCGACATCCTTAAGGGACTTAATGATGTCCTCTTTCTTGAACGCCTTCATGCCGACGAAATCAACAGCCGCGATCGCCGGGCGTTCCTCAACGACAACGACGACCACCTGGCCTTCGATCTCGATGCGCACATCTTTGAAAAAACCCGTAGCGAACAAGGTCTTAATGGCCTTGGCAGCCGTTTCGTCCGTCAGTTTGTCGCCTACACGCACCGGCAGATAGCTGAAAACGGTTCCCGCCTCGGTCCGCTGAATACCCTCAACCCGGATATCCTTCACGACGAAGGGTTCAAATGCCGTCGCCGCAGTCACGAACAACGATCCAATCAAGCACGCAAGGATATTTTTTTTCATTCTTTCAGCCGGAGACCAAGCGATTGATGTCGTTATAGAAAGCAAAGGCCATGAGCAACAAGAGGATCGCCAACCCGATTTGTTGGCCAATCTCCAAGGCGCGCTCGGACACTGGCCCCCCCTTGATTATTTCGGCAAGATAATACATCAAATGCCCCCCATCCAGAATGGGAATGGGCAACAGGTTGAGCACGCCGAGGCTGATGCTGATTAGTGCGAGAAACTTCAGGTAATGGCTGATACCCATGCGTGCCGATTGCCCCGCGTAGTCGGCAATGGTGACTGGCCCCGATACGTTCTTCCAGGAAAGTTCGCCAACGATCATGCGACCTATCATGCGCAAGCTGAATACCGACGTTTCCCAGGTCTGGGTTACGGCTCGCTCTAGCGCGTCGAGCGGCCCCAAGCGAACGGTCACGATCATGTTTTCGTGAATGCCAGGCTCTTCGAGCACCGCAATGCCGATACGACCGACCGGCTTGCCGCCGTCTTCCGCTGCCGTCGGCACCACGGAGAGTGTGGAGCGAATGCCGCCACGCAGGATCGCCATATCCAATCGCCGCCCCGGCGACTGGCGAATGGCGGCTGCAAGTTCCTTCCACGCTGAGACCGGTTCACCATTGACAGCGAGAACTTCGTCTCCGGCCACGAATCCCGCCGCCTGCGCTGGCGAGCCACTCGCCACGCGCCCGACGATGGGCGGTAAGCGCGGCCAATAGAGCTTCAGGCCCAACTCGCCCGTTAAATCGCCTTCCAGTGCGCTGTTTGGCAGAGCGGACAAATCAAGGCTACGAACGGCGATCTCTCCCTCGGCATTCATCACCTCAAGCTGCGCCCGCTCGCGTTCGACGGCAAGTCGCACCAGTATCCAGCGCATATCCTGCCAGGTAACAACCGACTTGCCCGAAACCGCACGGACAGTTTCCTGCTCGCGCACTCCGGCGTTCGCGGCAATGCTGCCTGCCGGAGGCGCTCCCAGCACGGGACGCAGTTCCTCCGTACCAAGCATATAGACGCCCCAATAGATCGTTACGGCAAGCACGAGATTGGCGAGCGGCCCGGCAACGACAATAAGCATCCTGCGCCCGACGCTTTGCCGATTGAAAGCACGAGTTGTCTCGTCATCGGGTACCGGGCCTTCGCGTTCGTCGAGCATCTTGACATAGCCGCCAAGGGGAAATGCGGCCAGCGACCATTCGGTGGCATCCCTGCCCCATCGGCGCGACAGGAGTATCTTGCCGAAACCTACGGAGAAACGCAGCACTTTCACTCCGCAAAGGCGTGCGACAGCGAAATGTCCCAGTTCATGAACGACGATGAGGATACCCAGCGCCAGAGAAAATGCGCCGGCATACCAGAAAAAGTTCCCGATGCTCATTGCCGTGTCAGCGCGGCTTGGGCCGCTCGTCGGCCCAAGGCGTCTGCAGCGAGAACCGACGAAAGGTCATGTACGGCGGAGCCGGGCACCGCGTCAAGCGCAGCGGCAATCACGTCGGCAATACGCAGGAACGGCAACTTCCCGGCCAGGAATGCCGCGACGGCAACCTCGTTGGCGGCATTCAGCACTGCGGGCGCATTGCCGCCTGCCTGCAAGACGCGATAGGCAAGCCCCAGACAAGGAAAGCGCCCGAGATCGGGCGGCTCGAATGTCAATTGCGCCACTTTGAATAGATCGAGCGCTGCCACGCCAGACTCTATACGATCGGGGTACGCCAAGGCGTGTGCGATCGGTGTGCGCATATCGGGATTACCCAACTGTGCAAGCACCGAACCATCGGCATATTCAACCAGGGAATGAATCACGCTTTGCGGATGGATTACGACTTCGATGCGTTCCGGAGCGGCGGCGAACAGCCAGTGCGCCTCGATGACTTCAAGTCCCTTGTTCATCATCGTCGCCGAATCGACTGATATCTTCCGGCCCATGACCCAGTTCGGATGCGCGCACGCTTGGGCCGGAGTCACGTTGCGCAACTGATCCAGCGGCGTGGTACGGAACGGCCCGCCGGATGCGGTGAGCAGGATGCGTCGCACGCCACAACCGGCGAAATCGCCGGAAAATCCTGCCGGCAGCGACTGGAAGACGGCATTGTGTTCGCTGTCGATAGGCAGCAGCGTCGCCCCGGATGCGCGCACCTCGGCCATGAATACCTCGCCGGCCATAACGAGGGCTTCCTTGTTGGCGAGCAGAATACGTTTACCGGCGCGCGCAGCCGCCAAAGTCGGCGACAGCCCCGCAGCACCAACAATGGCTGCCATGACCGTATCGACTTCCGGCAACGCGGCTACCTGCTCCAACGCTTGTGCCCCCGCCAGGACTTCCGTGACGACCCCATCTGCTTTCAAGCGGGCGGACAGTCGCGCGGCATCGTCCGCATGACCGACGACGGCATAGCTTGGACGGTGCTGCGCACATTGAGCGGCGAGGATTTCGATGCGACTGAACCCAGTCAACGCGAAAACCTCGTAGCGGTCGGGATGCCGTGCCAGGACATCGAGCGTATTGACGCCGATAGAACCCGTCGCCCCGAGTACCGTGACGCGTTGTCTCGTCATTTACCGCTCCAGTGCAACAGTAGCGCCGCCACGGGCAAAACCGCGAGCAGGCTGTCGATGCGGTCGAGTACCCCGCCGTGTCCGGGCAACAGACCGCTGCTGTCCTTGACCCCGGCCTGCCGTTTGATCAAGGACTCGAACAGGTCACCGACGATGCTGATCGCGGTAAGCAGCATCAGAAACAACCCTCCCGTCACCAACGCAACGTCTGAAACCTTGCCGATAACTCCGGAGATCAAGGCAACGCTGGCGCCGTAGAGCAGAACGCCGGCAAGTGCACCCATCACGCCTTCCCATGTTTTTCCGGGACTGATATTCGGGGCCAACTTTCTGCGCCCCCATGCCCGACCAGCGAAATATGCCGCAATGTCGGCCACCCATGCCAAGGCCGCCACGCCCATCAAGATCCAAGGACCGCGGTCGCGCAGGGCGATCATTGCTGCCCAGGCGGCAACAATGAGAAGCAGCCCCAGCCCGTAGCCAAAGAAGTCGTTCCCCGCCATCGACCAACGGAAACGCAGCCATAACCCCGCAGGCACAAACCAGAAGAACGTAGCACCCGTCCAAAGCAGCAGATAGGCCGGCTCTCCGAGCGTAAATATCTGCCAGCAGAACGCCAAAACGACCCCTGCATACAATATCCGGCCTGACGACTCGATGCGCATCAATCCGGCCCATTCCCAGGCCGCAAGAGCTGCAATTAGCGCGAAGACAACGGCCGCCGCCGGACGCGGCAGCAGAAACACCACGCACAGCAATACCGTCAGCAGCAACAGCGCGGTAACTACCCGCGCCTTAAGCATTATTCGTTGGGGAAGCTGCGCCGGCGACCGGAACATTTGGATCCCGCGCCGCCGTCAGCTGTTCGCTGGTGCGACCGAAGCGACGTTCCCTCTTCCGGTAGGACGCGATCGCAGTATCGAGAGCCGCGTCATCGAATTCCGGCCACAAGTGGTCGGTGAAGTAAAACTCGGCGTAAGCCAGTTGCCAGAGCAGAAAATTGCTGATGCGCTGTTCGCCGCCGGTGCGGATGAACAAATCGGGTTCTGGCGCATAGGCCATGGCGAGGAAAGGCGCCAGATCGCTCTCCGAAAAATTGCCGACCCGATCGGGATGTGCAATTGCAAGCTTGTTCATGGCCTGGAGAATGTCCCAGCGACCG
>OBOI01000141.1_pt1 | contig 29275 bp, 21 predicted proteins | sample 1670151 | NCBI WGS metagenome assembly OBOI01 (sample SAMEA104232303, study PRJEB22302) | sediment metagenome | biome: forest; feature: aquifer; material: sediment | place: USA | collected 2011-08-07 | depth 0.01 m | reverse complement strand
AGAAGTCACTAACTTTGGAAGCACTTTGAGGTAACATCATGGCTACACGAAAAATTGGATGCGAAAGCTGTTCCGGTATCACCTGTTCCTCCACCCTGGATGTCCTGCAGCAGGACATTGCCAAGGATGTCAAGACCGCTTATCACCGGGTCGAGGCCAGGGGGATGTCCGCCTGTCTGTTCGGCTCCGGGGGGGCCTGTTGCCGGCATTGCAACATGGGTCCCTGCCAGATCATCGACGGAGTCGACGATATGATCGGGGTCTGCGGCGCCACCGCCGAGACCGTGGCCGCCCGTGGCTTCTGCCGCACCATTGCCGCCGGTTCCGCTGCCCACACCGACCATGCCCGGGAGATGGTCAAGGGCTTCATCGCCACGGCCAAGGGCCAGACCGACCACGAGATCAAGGACGAGAACAAGCTCAGGATGATGGCCGAGGTCTTTGGGGTGGACACCACCGGCAAGGACAAGAACCAGATCGCCCTGGAAGTGGGCGAGAAGGCGCTCTCCGAGTTTGGCCAGCAGAGTGGTACCCTCACCATGCTGAAGCGGGCCCCGGCCAAACGCCAGGCCCTGTGGAAGAAGCTGGGTGTCGAGCCCCGCGGCATCGACCGCGAGGTGGTGGAGATGATGCACCGCACCCACATGGGCGTTGACCAAGACTATCGCAACCTGATGCTGCAGGGCTCCCGCTGCGCCCTCTCCGACGGTTGGGGCTCGTCGATGATGTCCACCGAACTGACCGACATCATGTTCGGCACCCCGGTGCCCCTCAGGTCCATTGTCGATCTCGGGGTGTTGAAGGCCGATCAGGTCAATATCACCGTCCATGGCCATGAGCCGTTGCTGGCCGAATCCCTCTGTCTGGCCGCCAAGGAAGCGGACATCCTGGAGGCCGCCAAGAAGGTGGGGGCCAAGGGGATCAACCTGGCAGGGGTCTGCTGTACCGGCAACGAGATCCTGATGCGCCGCGGCATCCCGGTGGCAGCCGGCTTTGTCCAGCAGGAGATGGTCATCGCCACCGGCGCGGTGGAGGCCATGGTGGTGGATGTCCAGTGCATCATGCAGTCAGTGGCCCAGGTGGCCAAGTCCTTTCACACCGATATCATCACCACCAACTACCGCGCCAAGATGGAAGGGGCCGTCCATATCCAGTTCGAAGAGGACCGGGCCATGGAGTGCGCCAAGGAGATCTTGCGCAAGGCCATTGCCAACTACAAGAAACGGGGCAAGTGCTACATCCCGGAATCGAAGAAGCTGGATGTGGTGGTGGGCTTCAGCCACGAGACCATCAACTATATGTTGGGCGGCCGTTTTCGCGCCAGCTACCGCCCCTTGAACGACAACATCATCAATGGCCGCATCCGCGGAGTTGCCGCCATTGTCGGTTGCGACAACTACAAGTACGCCGACGATGTCCACGAGAAGGTAGCCAAGGAGCTGATCAAGCACAACGTGCTGGTGCTGGCCACCGGTTGTGCCGCCACCTCCCTGGGCCGGGTCGGCCTGCTACGGCCGGAGGCGGCCACCGAGTTCGCCGGTCCGGGTCTGGCCGAGGTGTGCGAGACCGTGGGCATGCCGCCGGTCCTGCACATGGGCTCCTGCGTGGACAACAGCCGGTTGTTGATCGCCGCCACCCAGATGGTGGCGGAAGGGGGCCTGGGCGATGACATTTCCGACCTCCCCTTGGCCGGCACCGCCCCTCTGTGGATGAGTGAGAAGGCGGTGGCCATCGGTCAGTACTTCGCCGCCTCCGGGGCCTATGTCATCTTCCAGAACCTGCCGATCACCGGCTCCAAGAAGTTCACCAAGTACATGACCGAAGAGCACGAGACCATCTATGGTGGCAAGTGGGCCATGGAGAGCGACCCCATCAAGCTGGCCCACAAGATGATCGCCCATATCGATGCCAAGCGTGACGCCCTGGGGATCAACAAGAAGCAGGAGCGGGTCCTGTTCGACATGGAGATGCGCCGTGACCTGACCAGCGGCATCCCCGGCGTCGGTTGCACCGGTCCGGCCGGCAAGTAGGGTGGGCACTGCTCACCGCATTTAAGGTCGTTACCAATGGTGGGCCTTGCCCACCCTACCCAGGTGATGCCCCAATAACCCTTATCTCTTCAGGAATACGGATTAATGAAATCAGGTAGCCGTTTAGAACAGATCCTGCGCTCCGGTCAATTCGCAGTCACCGGTGAATTGGGGCCGCCCAAGAGCAGCTCCCTTGAGGTGGTACGCCACAAGGCCCGCTTGTTAAAGGGCCATGTGGATGCCGTGAACATCACGGACTGTCAAACCGCCATTGTCAGGATGAGCAGTATCGCCGCCGGCCTGATCACCCTGGCCGAGGGGGTGGAACCGGTCATCCAGATGACCTGCCGGGACCGTAACCGTATCGGCATGCAGAGTGACATCCTGGGGGCCAGCGCCCTGGGGCTCAAGAACCTCCTCTGCCTCACCGGCGATCACCAGAAGTTCGGCAATCACCCCGGCTCCAAGGGGGTCTTTGACATGGACTCCATCCAACTCCTGGGCATGATGCGGAACCTCCGGGACCAAAAGGAGTTCCAGTGCGGCGAGAAGATCAAGGAGGCGGAACCCCGCCTCTTCCTGGGTGCCGCTGCCAACCCCTTTGCCGGTCCCGCTGATTTCCGGGCACTGCGCATGGGCAAGAAGATCGCGAACGGCGCCGACTTTATTCAGACCCAGATTGTCTATAATGTCGAGAAGTTTGCCGAGTTCATGCGCATGGCGCGTGAACTCGGCCTTACCGAGCAGGCCTATATCCTGCCGGGTGTCACCCCGCCCCGCTCCTTGGGCATGGCCAACTACATGAAGAAGTTCGTGCCGGGCATGGATGTGCCCGACCATATCATTGCCCGTCTCAAAGGGGCCAAGAACCAAGAGGAAGAGGGGATTCGCATCTGTGTTGACATCATCAACCAGGTCCGCGAGATCAAAGGGGTGAGCGGCGTCCACATCATGGCCATTGAGTGGGAGAGCGCCGTACCAGAGATTGTCAAACAGGCGGGCCTCGACAGCCGGCCGACCATCGAGATGACCATCGCCCCCACCATCTGTGCTCCCCCGACGATCGTGGTCCAGGCCGAGAAGGGCCCGGCCCCGGTTGCCGCCGGGGGTGACCGCGACGAACTGCTGGCCCAGGCCCGCCTTGAGGCCGTACGCATCGTGGCCGAGGCCCGAGCGCAGGCCGCAGCCCTTACAACTACTACCGCCACAACCGTTTCGATTTCCACGACCGATATAGATGACGCAGGAGAACATGCAATGAATGAGAGAGAACGTCTGATGGCCCTTGAGTCCGTGCGCATGGGTCTGGCCGCCTTAAAGAAGGCCTATGGCTTGAGCGATGATCAATTCGAGGCCCTGGTGAAGTTCGCGGGTGCCGAGGCCATCCTGGTCAAGGAGCATGCGGCCGCGACTGGCCAGGCCGCCCCGGTTGCCCCAGTTGCCCCAGTTGCCCCAGTTGCCCCGCCGCCCCCGACCACGCCACCAGCAGCGGCAGCACCGGTTGCCCCGGCAGTCGATACCGCTGCCTTGGCGGCAGCGGAGGCCAAGAAGGCGGCGGAAGCCAAGGCAGTAGCAGAGGCCAAGGCAGCGGCCGAGGCCAAGGCAGCGGCAGAGGCCAAGGCAGCGGCGGAGGCCAAGGCAGCGGCAGAGGCCACGGCAGCAGCAGACGCCAAGGCAGCAGCAGACGCCAAGGCAGCAGCAGAGGCCAAGGCGGCAGCAGAGGCCACGGCTGCCGCTCCTGCCTCCGCCTCCCAGGAGACCGCGCTCGCCGCTGCCGCCCTGGCCGTGGAGCAGACACCCTTGCAGGATCGTGCCACCAAAGTGCCCGCCGACCACTATGTCAAGGCCTACACCGGCGCCATCCGCGACGTGGTCTTGGGCAACGGCGCCAAGACGATAACCGTGGGTGGCACCAACACCCTCCCCTTCCAGCTCTTCGAGGGGCAAATGAACAACAAGCCCCTCATCGCCATGGACATCCCCGACGTTAAACCGGATGAGTGGCCAACCACCCTGACCCGGCACTTTAGTGATTGCCTGGACAACCCCACTGCCTGGGCACAGAAGTGCGTCAACCAGTATCAGGCCGAGGCCATCTGCCTCTCCCTGGTCAGCACCGACCCCAACGGCATGAACCGCTCCGCTGCCGAGGCGTGCAAGACCGCGGGCCAGGTCATTGCCGCCGTGGACGTGCCCATCATCATCTGGGGATGCGGTAACGCCGAGAAGGATACCGAGTCCCTACGCGAGATCACCGCCATGATCGGTGACAAAAAGGTCTGCCTGGCCCCGCTGGACGATAAGAATTACCGCTCCCTCGGCGCCACGGCCATGGCCTTTGGTCACCCCATGGTGGCGGCCTCCCCCATTGATGTCAACCTGGCCAAGCAGCTCAACATCCTGTTGGAAAACTTGGGCGTCTCGCTATCGAACGTGTTGATGGATCCCTCCATCGGCGCCTTGGGCTACGGCATCGAGTATACCTACTCGGTCATGGAGCGCATCCGCTTGGCAGCCCTCACCCAGAAGGATGAGAAGCTCCAGGTCCCCTTCATCTGCAACCTGGGCCGCGAGGTGTGGAAGGCCAAGGAGTGCCGCCTCCCCTCCGACCCCCTGCTCGGCGACCAAGAGCGGCGCTCGGTGATGATGGAGGCGATTACCGCAAGCTGCATGCTGCTCTGCGGCGGCGACGTCCTGATCATGAGACACCCCCAGGCCATCAACCTGGCCAAGTCTCTGGTCAACGGTCTACTGGGCTAATTTGGAAAGGGGACAGATTTGAAATCTGTCCCCGTACAATTATAAAAGGAGTTTTCCGATGTCTAAAATAATCTGTTCTGCAGCCATCCGCGGCGCGCACAAGATCATCGACATGGCTGAAGCGAGTTACGAAGATGCCGTGAAGAAGTTCGGGGCCGAGCACGAGGTCTCCTACCCCAACACCGCCTACTTCCTGCCCGTCATCTACAGTATGCTGGGGGCCAAGGTCAAGGCCCTGGGCGACATGAAGGAGATCTTTCAGGAGTGCCGCAAGCTCCTGCCCCCCCAAGTCAGCGACACGGTGTGGATGCCCTACCTTGGTCAGGCCCTGGATGCCGGCATGGCCACCTTCTTTGCCGAGGAGATGTACGAGGCCATCCGCTACCTGAATGAGCCCAAATACTATACCAAGACCGAGGACCCGGCCGATGGCAACATCTGGCTCGGTGCCGCGGACGACGTCATCTTCCGGAAACGCGGGGTCGAGTTCGTGGACGGCACCGCCCCCGGTTTCGCCGCCATCGTCGGCGCCCCGCCCACCAAGGAGATCGCCAGCAAGATCGCCCTGGAACTCCAGGAGAAGAACCTCTACATCTTCATGCACGACCACACCGGCGGCGTCAGGATGCCGGAACAGCTGATCGAGGCCGGGGTGCAGGTGGGGTGGAACACCAGGCTGGTGCCTTTCGGCTCCACCTACACCTCGGCGGTCTTTGCCATCGGCTTTGCCTGCCGGGTGGCCATGGCCTTTGGCGGCATCAAGCCCGGCGACTACAAGGGCAACCTGATCTACAACAAGGACCGCACCTTCGCCTTTGTCATGGCCTTGGGTCCGGTGAGCGACGAGTGGTACGCCAATGCCGCCGGCGCCATCAACTGGGGCTTCCCCACCATCTCCGACTACAACATCCCCGAGGTGCTGCCCACCGGGGTCTGCACTTACGAGCACGTGGTCAGCAATGTGCCCCACGACGAGATCGTGCAGAAGGCCATCGAGGTGCGGGGACTGAAGGTCAGCATCACCAAGATCGACATCCCCATGGCCTTTGGTCCGGCCTTCGAGGGTGAGCGCATCAGAAAGGACGACCTGTTCATGGAGTGCGGCGGCGGCCGTACCAGCGGGGTCGAGGTCCTGGTCTCCAAGCCCATGGACGAGGTCCAGGACGGCCTGGTCATTGTGGAAGGCCCGGACATCAAGGACATCAAGGCGGGCCAGAATCTGCCCATCGCCATCCTAGTGGAGGTGGCCGGTCGCGAGATGCAGTCCGACTTCGAGCCGATCCTGGAGCGCCAGTTCCATCACCTGATCAACTACATCCAGGGGATCATGCACATCGGTCAGCGCAACATCATGTGGATCCGCCTCGGCAAGGGGGCGGTGGACAAGGGGTTCTCCTTCGCCCACATCGGCAAGGTGCTGCACGGCAAGCTGCACCAAGAGTTTGGCGCCATCCTCGACAAGGTGCAGGTCAAGATCTACACCGTGCAAGAGAAGGTGGAAGAGGTCCAGGCCTTGGCCCACAAGGTTTATGACGAGCGCGACCTGCGTCTGGGCAGCATGACCGACGAGACCGAGGAGATCTTTTACTCCTGCACCCTGTGCCAGTCCTTCGCCCCCAGCCATGTCTGCGTCATCACCCCGGAGCGTATCGGCATGTGCGGGGCCTATAACTGGTTGGACGGCAAGGCCTCTTTCCAGATCAACCCCACCGGCCCCAACCAGCCCATCCAGAAGGGTGAGTGCGTGGACCCGGTGCAGGGCTCCTTTGCCGGCATCAACGAGTTTGTCAACCAGGCCTCCCGCGGCGCGGTGCCGGCGGTGGACTGCTATTCCTTGATGAACAACCCGATGACCGCTTGCGGCTGCTTCGAGTGTATCGCCGCCATGCTCCCCCAGTGCAACGGGGTGATGATCGTGGACCGCGATTTCCGGGGCATGACCCCTTCCGGCATGAAGTTCACCACCCTGGCCGGCATGGCCGGTGGCGGTGCCCAGACCCCCGGCTTCATGGGGGTCTCCAAGCACTACATCAGCAGCCCCAAACTCCTGTTGGCCGAGGGCGGTTTGAAACGCTTGGTGTGGTTGCCCAAGGCCCTGAAGGAGGAGATCAAGGAGAAGCTGATCAAGCGCTGCGCCGCCATCGGCATGCCGGAGCTCTACGACATGATCGCCACCGAGGAGCAGGGTGAGACCGAGGAGCAGATCATGGCCTTCCTCAAGGAGAAGGGGCACCCGGCGCTCTCCATGGAAGCGGCCGTTTAATTGACAATAGTAAGAGTTCTCATTATATTCACACAATCGTTGCTGTCGGTCACCCCCTGGGATGACGAGTGATTGGAGGTAAACAACCATGGCTTTAACCGGTATACAGATCCTGAAGATGCTCCCCAAGAAGAACTGCGGGGAGTGCAAGATACCCACCTGTCTGGCCTTTGCCATGAAAGTGGCTGCCGGCCAGGTCGATATCGCCGAGTGCCCCTATGTCGATGATGCCGTCAAGGAGACCATCGGCGAGGCCTCGGCGCCGCCTATCCGGACCATCAAGATCGGCAGCGGTGATACCGCCTTTACCTCCGGTGGCGAGACCTGCCTCTTCCGCCATGAGAAGCGGTTCGAAAACCCCACCGGTATCGGGGTGTTGCTGACCACGACCATGGACGATGCGGCCATCGCCAGCCGCATCGAAAACTTTAAAAAGCTCCACTACGAGCGGGTGGGCGTGCTGCTCAAGGCCGAGCTGATCGCCATCAAGGACGCCAAGAACGACGAGGCCTCCTTTACCGGTCTGGTCCAGAAGGTGATGGCCGCGGCCCCCGACGCCAACCTGATCCTGATCAGCGATACAGTGGCCAACATGGCCGCTGCCGCCAAGATCGCCAAGGAGAGAAAACCCCTGCTCTACGGCGCCACCGCTGCCAATGCCAAGGAGATGGCGGCCTTGGCCCAGGAAGTGGCCTGCCCCCTTGCTGCCCGTGGCCAAAACCTGGATGATTGCATTGCCGTCACCGAGAGCCTGCTCCAGGCCGGCTGCAAGGACCTGGTGATCGATACCGGGGCCCGCACCATCCGCGCCGCCATGGAGGATAACGTGGTGGCCAGGCGTGCCGCCATTGCCAAGAAGTATAAGCCCTTGGGCTTCCCCACCATCAACTTCCCCTGCGAGATGACCGATGATCCGTTGATGGAGGCCATGATCTCCTCGGTGTTGATCGCCAAATACGCGGGGATCATCATCCTCTCCGACCTCCAGGGCGATACCCTCTTCCCCCTGCTGCTGGAGCGGCTCAACCTGTTCACCGATCCCCAGCGGCCCATGGTGGTGGAGGAGAATATCTACCCGTTGAATGGCCCAGGCGCGGATTCGCCGGTGATTATCACCTGCAACTTCTCCCTCACCTACTTCATCGTCTCCGGCGAGATCGAGGGGTCCAAGGTCCCCTCCTGGCTGTTGATCAAGGATACCGAGGGCCTCTCCGTGCTCACAGCCTGGGCCGCAGGCAAGTTTGGCGCCGACCTCATTGCCCAGTTCATCAAGAAGTCCGGGATCGAGGAGAAGATCAACCACCGCGAACTCTTGATCCCCGGATATCTCGCTTCCATCAAGGGTGAGTTGGAAGAGGAACTGCCCCAGTGGACCATCACCATCGGTCCGCGGGAGGCCGGGCATATCCCGGCCTTCTTGAAGGAGTGGAAACCGGCGGCAAGCAAATAATTTTGACCAGAAACAGCCCATGTCAGTCAACTTAGTCATAGACGGAAAGGAACTCATCGCCCAGGAGGGGATCACCATCCTGGAGGCGGCCAAACGCGCTGAGATCCAGATCCCCACCCTCTGCTTTGTCAAAGGGAAAGCCCTAGACCAGGCCTGCGAGTTGTGTGTGGTGGAGGTGGAGGGTACAGCGGCTTTCGTGCGTGCCTGCTCCACCCCTATCCACGAGGGGATGCAGGTCACCACCCTTTCGCCGGCGCTGAGCAAACACCGGCAAGAGCGCCTCGCCATCCTGGCCGAGACCCACTTTGGCGACTGCAAGGCCCCCTGCAACCTCACCTGCCCCGGTCAGATCAATGTCCAGGGCTATGTCGCCCATGTGGCCAAGGGCGAGTATGAGGAGGCGGTGAGGCTGGTCATGGATCGCAACCCCTTCCCCTTCTCCGTGGGTCGAGTCTGTCCTCGCTTCTGCGAGACCAGATGCCGGAGGATCCTGGTGGACGAGCCGGTCTCCATCAACCACCTGAAGCGCTTTGTGGCTGACTGGTGCATGAGCAACAACATCGACCTCAAACTCAGCTGCGAACCGCGCACCGGTAAACGCATCGCCGTGATCGGCGGTGGTCCGGCGGGACTGACCGCTGCCTTCTACCTGGCCCGCAAGGGCCATGACGTCACCATCTTCGAGGCCATGCCCAAACTGGGGGGTATGCTCCGCTACGGCCTGCCCCCCTACAAGATCCCGCGCAAGGTCTTGGACTACGAGACCAACGCCATCCTGGCCATGGGCATCTCGGTCAAGTTCAACCAGAAGTGGGGCGATGCCTTTACCCTGGAAGACCTGAAAAACCAAGGCTTTGACGCCACCTTCATTGGGGTCGGGGCCTGGGCTGCGCAACCCTTGGAGATCCCTGGCGCCACCCTGCCCCGGGTCTTTGCCGCCACCGATTTTCTCCGCCTGGTGGCCCAGGGCAAGGCCAAGGAGCTTGGCCGCCGGGCCGCGGTCTTTGGCGGCAACAACATCGCCCTGGAGGCGGCCCGATCCCTGCTCAGGCTGGGAGTGGACGAGGTCACGGTGGTTTTCCAAAAGTCCCGGACCGGCATGAGCGCCAACCAACGGGTGGTCAAGGAGGCTGAGAATGAGGGGGTCCAGTTTCTGATGGTCGCCTCACCGGTCAAGATCGAGCAGGTGGCTGACGGCTTGGATGTGGAGTTGATCCGCATGCGACTCACCGAGCCGGATAAGCGCGGCATCCGTCACCCGGAGCCCATCCCCGGCTCCACCAATATCATCCAGGTGGACACCTTCCTCTACTCCCTGGGACAGCGGGCCTTCTCCGATCAGGAGCTCACCAAGAATAGACTGGTGGGCACCTTGGATATCTCCGATGCCAACTGCGTCAACGCCAATGTGCGCACCTCGCTCACCAACCTGGACGGGGTCTTTGCCGCCGGCGATGCCGTCTCCGGCACCCGCACCGTCATCCAGACCGTGGTCGCGGCCCGCCGGGCCGCCGAAAACATCCATGGTTATGTCATGGAGGGTGTCAAGGAGGAGGCTGAGAGCCGCTTTAATTTCCACCGCGGCCGCTCCTTTGACGACGTGGATCTCAGAAACTTCGAAGGGGTCAAGGTCAAACTGAGAGAGAAGATGCCCACCCGGCCGCCGGCCACCGCGGTGCAGGACTTCAACGAGATCAAGCTCGGTTTCTCCGAAGAGATGGCCATCAAGGAGGCCCAGCGCTGCCTCTCCTGCGGTTGCTCGGCCTATGAGCGTTGCGACTTCAAACGCTTGGCCATGGAGCACAAGGTCGATCCCAACAAGACCGGCATGGGCACTGTCCCTACCTACAGCCGTTATACCGCTCACCCTACCCTGGTGGTGGACCTAAACAAATGCATCTACTGCCAGCGCTGTCAGAAGAGCTGCGAATACAAGGCCTTGGAACTGACAGCCGCGACCTTTGACGCAAAGGGACGCGCCCAAGGGATCAAGCTGAATTTCAATGACCGCTGCGTGGCCTGCGGCCGCTGCTCCGAGTTCTGCTCCACCGGCGCCCTGGCCAAGAAGGAGTGCCTGGTGCCGGTGACTGGCGAGGCGATCCGCGAGGTGCGCACCACCTGCCCTTATTGCGGTGCCGGCTGCCAGATGATCCTGCGGGTCAAGAACAACACCATCATGGAGGTCACGGCCGACCCGGAGCAGGCCCCCAACTTCGGCGCTCTCTGTGTCAAAGGTCGTTTTGGGTTTAATTTTGTCCAACACCGCGATCGTCTTACCAAACCCCTGATCCGCAGAAACGGCATCCTCCACGAAACCACCTGGGAAGAGGCCTTAAACACCGTGGCCAAGAAATTCTTCGATCTGAAGGCCATGTACGGTCCGGACTCCATTGCCGGCTTCAGCTGCGCCCGGGCCACCAACGAAGACAACTTCATCATGCAAAAGTTCATGCGCACGGCGATCGGTACGAATAATATCGATCACTGTGCGCGTCTCTGACACGCTCCCACGGTGGCCAGTCTGGCCATCTCATTCGGCAGCGGCGCGATGACCAACTCCATCGCCGACATCAAGGATTCGGACGTGATCTTCATGATCGGCTCCAACGCCGACAGCGGTCACCCCACCATCGGCCTGAGACTCCACCAGGCCCTGGATAACGGCACCAAACTGATCGTGGTGGACCCGAGAGGCACCGACTTCGCCTATCGGGCCGATCACTGGGTGCGGGTCAATCCGGGGAGCGATGTCGCCCTGTTGAACGGCATGATGCGGGAGATCATCCAGAACGGCTGGCAGGACCGGGCCTTTATCGCCGAGCGCACCGAGAACTTCGAGGAACTGGAGATCGTCACTGAGAAGTACACCCCGGAGTACGTGGAGTCCATCACCGGGGTCTCCCCGGCGCAGCTTCATGAGGTGGCCAAACTCTACGCCTCTCCTGGTAAGCGGTGCGCCATCTACTACGGCATGGGCCTTGCCCACCACGCCACCGGCACCGACAATGTCAAGTGCATCGCCAACCTCGCCATGCTCTGCGGCAAGATGGGGGTGGCGGGCGGCGGGGTCAACCCCCTACGCGGCCAGAACAATGTCCAGGGGGCTTGCGACATGGGCGCCCTGTTCAACACCCTGCCCGGTTACTCGGGGCTTTCCAAGGACGAGATCTTCGACCGCTACGAAAAGGCCTGGAAGATCAAACTCCCCAGGCGCCCCGGCAAGGCGGCCACCGAGGTCTGGGACGCCATCCATGCCAAGGAGATCCACAGCCTCATCATCATGGGTGAAGACCCGGTGCTGGCCGATCCCAATGCCCTGCACGCCGTTGAGGCCTTGGAGAAGCTGGACTTCCTGGTGGTCCAGGATATCTTCTTGACCGATACCGCCAAGATGGCCGATGTGGTCCTGCCGGCTGCCTGTTTTGCGGAGAAGGACGGCACCTTTACCTGCAGCGAACGACGGGTGCAACGGGTGAGGAAGGCGGTTGATCCACCGGGTGAGGCGAGGCCGGACTGGCAGATATTCACCGAGCTCTCCAAAAAGATGGGCTATGCCATGGATTATGAATCCGCCGAGGGGATCTTTAACGAGGTCGCCTCCCTGGCCACGCAGTACAACGGCATCACCTACCCGCGCATTGACAAAGTTGGCCTACAGTGGCCGGTGCCGGACCTGGATCACCCCGGCACCCCGGTGCTCCACATCGGTAAGTTCACCCAAGGACGCGGGCTGTTCATCCCCGAGGATTACACCGCCCCCAAGGAGATGCCGGATGCGGAGTACCCGCTGCTGTTCACCACCGGTCGTCATTATGCCCAGTACAACTTCGGCAGCATGACCAGAAAGACCGCAGGTCTGGAAGAGATTTGCGGCGAGGCCTTGGCCGAGGTGAGCCCGCAAGACGCGGAGCGCTTGGGGATCAAGGAGCGCTCGCTGCTCAAGATCAGCTCCCGCCGCGGCGCCATTGAGGTCCGGGCCACGATTAGCGAACGGTCGCAGTTGGGGACAATCTTTATCCCCTACCACTTCGCCGAAGTGCCGGTCAACAACCTGACTTTGAATACTCTCGACCGCCTCTCCCGCAGTCCGCAGTATAAGATCTGCGCGATCAAGGTAGAGGTGCTTGAGCAATAAAATTTTATTAAGTTATTAAGCAATAACAGCGCGTTAATCTTTTTCTGGAGTTCATTATGGCACAAGCTGTAACCAACACAAAATCCGCCAAGGGCTCTGCCTCCGGCGCCGTCATGGTCTTGGGCGGCGGCGTGGCTGGGGTACAGGCGGCCCTGGATCTCACCGAACTGGGGTACTATGTCTATCTGGTTGAAAAATCGGCCGCCATTGGCGGGGCCATGGCCCAGCTGGACAAGACCTTCCCCACCAATGATTGCTCGCTTTGAATACTCGCGCCGAAACTCGTTGAGGCCGGTCGGTCTCCCAATATTGAAATTTTAAGCAACACCGATTTTCTCTCCCTGGAAGGAAAGCCTGGGGAGTTCATTGCCCGGGTCAAGGTCAGACCACGCTATATCGACCCGGACAAGTGCACGGCCTGTGGGCTCTGCACCCAGTACTGCCCCAAACACCTGGTGGACGAGTACAACGAAGGGCTGGGCCTCACCCGCCCCATCCATATCGATTACCCCCAGGCCGTGCCGGCCAGCTACTATATTGACCCCGAATCCTGCCTGCACCTGACCGAGAACACCTGCCAGATCTGCGTCCCGGTCTGCCGCAGCCGGGCCATCGACTTCACCCAGACGGCGAGAATCGAAGAGCTCAAGGTCGGGGCCGTGGTCCTGGCCCCGGGTTTTGGCCGGGTACCGGAGGCGACGCTTGCCAAATACAGCTATGGTAAGCACCCGGACGTGGTCACCAGCCTGGAGTTCGAGCGCTTGCTCAACCCCTCGGGCCCATACCAAGGCCATGTCCTCTGCATCTCCGACCAGCGTCATCCCAAAAAGATTGCCTTTATTCAGTGCGTCGGCTCCCGCGACCTGGGGTGCGACAACGGTTACTGCTCATCGGTGTGCTGCATGTACGCCATTAAGGAGGCCATGGTCGCCAAGGAGCATGACCCCGAACTGGACATCACCATCTTCTACATGGACATGCGCACCCAGGGCAAGGACTTCGATGCCGCCCAAAAACGGGCGCAGGAGCAGTTCGGCATCAAGTTCGTCCGCGCCAAGGTGGCCGATTGCATGCCGTGGGGGAAGAAGGGGCTAAAGCTCACCTACTCCACCTTGGATAGCCACCACCTCTTTGCCCAGTTCGACATGGTGGTCCTCTCCGTGGGTCTGGACGCGCCCCGGGATGCCAAGGCCCTTGCCAAGGCCATGGATATCGGCCTTAACCAGTTCGACTTCTGCGAGACCTCGGCCTTTGCGCCGCTGAACACCAGCCGCGAGGGGATCTTCGTGGCCGGTGCCTTCCAGGGGCCCAAGGACATCCCGGAGAGTGTCACCCAATCCAGCGCCGCCGCCGGCATTGCCTCGGCCATGCTGCAAAAGCAGCGGGGCGCGGGCTATGTCACCAAGACCTACCCCAATGAGCGCGACATCAGTGCGGAAGAGATCCGCATCGGCGTCTTCACCTGCCACTGCGGCATCAATATCGGCGGCGTGGTCAATGTGCCCATGGTCGATCAATACGCCGGCGGCATGGAGAACGTGGTCTACCACTCCGAGTCACTCTACAGCTGCTCCCAGGACGCCCAAGAGGTGATCAAGCAGAAGATCAAGGAGCACAAGCTGAACCGGGTGGTCATTGCCGCCTGTTCGCCCCGCACCCACGAGCCCCTGTTCCAGGAGACCTTGAAGGACGCGGGCCTGAACCGGTCCCTGTTCGAGATGGTCAACATCCGCGACCAATGCTCCTGGGTCCATGCCCAGGAACCGGAGCAGGCCACCCGAAAGTCCATGGACCTGATCCGCATGGGCGTGGCCAAGGCCCGCGGCAGCCAGCCCCTGGCCGAACAGACCGTGCCGGTGACCGCCAAGGCGGTGGTGATCGGTGGCGGCGTGGCCGGCATGACCGCGGCCCTGACCCTGGCGGATCAAGGCTTCCCCACCACCTTGGTGGAGAAAGAGGCGCAGTTAGGTGGCAACCTGCTGGCCATCAAAAAGACCATCTTCGGGGTGGAAACGGAAAAGACCCTGAAGGCCATGGTCGATCAGGTCAAGAAGCACAAGCTGATCGATGTCTGCATCGGGGCCGAGTTGCTCGATGTCTCGGGCTTTGTCGGCAACTTCAGCTCGGTGATCCGGGTGAGCGAGGGTAAGGAGATCACCATTGACCACGGCATCATCATCCTGGCCACCGGCGGCAAGGAACATGTGCCGCAGAGGGTGCTGGGCAAGGAGCCGGTCAAGTCCGAACACATCATCACCCAGATGGAGCTGGAGGCCCGGCTCAACGCCAAATCCAAAAAGGATCTGCCCAACTCCGTGGTCATGGTCCAATGCGCCGGCTCCCGTGGCGACGACCTGGGCTACTGCAGCAAGGTGTGCTGCAACCACGCGGTCAAGAATGCCCTGACCCTGAAGGAGAAGAACCCCAAGGCGCAGATCATCGTCCTCTACCGCGACATGCGCACCTACGGCCTGGCCGAGGAGAAATACCGCGAGGCCAGGGAGCAGGGGGTGATCTTCATCCCCTATGAGACCTGCGCCATGCCGGAGATCGGTGCGCAAAAGTCCGGGGCGGTGGAGATCCGCTTCTTCGATCCCATCATGCGGGAAGAGGTCACCGTCTCTCCTGACCTGGTGGCCCTGAGCGTGGGCATCGTGCCCCAGTCCACGGAGATCCTGAGCAAGCTGTTGAAGGTGCCGGTGACCGCGGACAAGTTCTTCCTGGAGGCCCATGTCAAACTGCGGCCGGTGGAGATGCCGGTGGATGGCGTCTATGTCTGTGGGCTGGCCCATGCGCCTAAGCCCTTGGACGAGACCGTGGTCCAAGCCCAGGCCGCGGCGGCCAAGGCGGCCATGCCCATGGTCAAGGGCAAGGTCAATGTGCAGCCCATCGTCTCCCACGTCGATAAGGAGCAGTGTATTGGCTGTGGCCTCTGCGTCTCTCTCTGCCCCTACAAGGCGATCCAGATGCTGACCATGGAGGATAAAAAGAAACGGGCCGAGACCATTGTCGCCTCCTGTAAGGCCTGCGGTATCTGCTCGGCCCACTGTCCGACCTTTGCCATCTCCATGGGTGGCTTCACCAACGAACAGATTGTCTCGCAGATCGAGGCCTTTGGTAAATCAATCGAGGAAAAAGCATGAGTCAAGGTTCAGAATTCCACCCCCGAATCCTCGGGTTTCTCTGTAACTGGTGCTGTTATGCCGCCGCCGATGCGGCCGGTGTCTCGCGCTACCAGTACCCACCCAATCTACGCACCATCCGAGTGATGTGCACCGGCAGGCTTGACCCAGCCTTTGTCATGAAGGGTCTGATTGAAGGTGCCGACGGCATCTTCACCGGTGGCTGACAACTTGGCGAATGCCATTACCAGGTTGGTAATTACGACGCTATGGGAGTTAACGGATTGATCAGCAAGGTGTTGACCGAGGTCGGCATCCGTCCGGAACGATTTAATCTGCAGTGGGCCTCGGCCGCCGAGGCCCCGCGCTTTGTGAAACTGATCACCCAGTTCACGCAAACAATCAAGGAGCTTGGCCCCTTGGGGCAGGCCGAGGGCTTGACCCCCGACGAGGCCAAGGCCAGGGTGCAAAAGGCCCTTGAGCTAGTCAGCGACCGCAAGGTGAGGATGGGGTTTGGCAACGTGGCCAAGAGCCTGCGCAAGGAAGGTGGCAAGCTCACGGATGAACTGATCGCCACTACCATCGATGAAAAGCTGGCGAAGACTATTGCCAGCGCAATGGGCAGCTGAGTTCACTTCTTTTCTTATCCTTACTCCAAAAAAAAAATCCCTGGCCGGGCATACCGGTCAGGGATTTTTTTTTTGGGGAGGGAGTTGAACTCGTTATGGGGATTAGTCATCCACAACAGCCAACCTCTAAGCAAGGTTAGGGCAAGGGAAAATCACGAAGCAGGAAGCAGCTTGTTTTCCTTTCGCAAAAAAACCAAGCCATAAACCGCCATAAAAAGAAAAACGCCCGAGAGCTGCTGCCAATGGCCAGCAAACCAGGCTAAATCCATGGGAACTCCCTTGTTTGCACTGTATTTTAACTCCTTGGGGATGGAAATGGTCTTAATAAACGTATAAAAATCACCTCGATAACGATTGGAATCGTCAATCTCATAACCGATGATATTTAGATATCCACGCTCAAGAAAGACAATGCCGGAGACCCCATGCATTTTCCTCCCTCCCACCTCCACACTGGTATCAAATATTAATGTATCGTGGTCATGCAGGTATTCAATATTTTCAAGAGACATACTTTTCACCTTATCTGGCGCTACCAGCCAAGCCACATCCTCTCTGTTCTTTTCGAACCAAGCGTACATCTTGGCACGCTGTTCCTCTGTTACCTTTTGCTCAGCACCAGCATGAAAGACAAAAATGACCGGCGCTGTCTCGGGGATATCACTCTGACGATGAAAGACGCTGAGTAATTTTCCGGCCGGTTCAAGAATCTTGCCATTCTGCCGCAGAAAAGCCTCTCTCTCACCAAGACCGATCTCCTGCCATGAGTCCGGCAGCAGGCCTCGGATGCTGGCCGTTCCCTTTTCAAGAATCAGCACCTCCCCGGCACTGGCCGTAAACGGCATACCACAGCACAAAAGGACTAAGGCAAGGAGCACCATAACGATTTTTTTCATTTTATCTCTGCTGGTGACTGGTGAATGGCCTTAATTTTACTACTCGCCTCATGGTTCCAAAAACCTTGCCGTCGTATCGGCAGCTGCCATCGGCTTACTCTGTGACGCATCCCCAACTGTTAATTCATTACGGAAATCAGCATGTTGCACCATGGCCAGCCAAATCGGATCAACGCAATCACACTGGGGCTTGTAGCCGTCAACAACCTCCTGAAGCCGAGCTCGCACCGCTTCATAATCAAAGTTATGGCAGGCCTGATTGAGGGCGTCAAGCAGTATCTCCAGCTTTGGCCACTGCAGAAAACACTCTTCCGCCCGCATAATCATGGGATGCTGAGTACCGACCACGTTAGCGCAGACCAATAGCTCCTCATACAGTTTTTCTCCTGGCCGGAGTCCTGTAAATTCGATGGATATATCCCCTTCGGGGGTTTTATCACTACGCACCGTGAGACCACTGAGGCGAATCATTTTCTCGGCCAAATCGACAATACGCACCGGCTCCCCCATGTCCAAGACAAACAGGTCGCCTCCAGTCCCCATGGCCCCTGCCTGCAAGACAAGCTGTACCGCCTCAGGAATGGTCATAAAATAGCGGGTGATATCTGGATGGGTTACTGTTACCGGCCCGCCAGCAGCAATCTGTTTGCGGAACAAGGGGACAACGGAACCCGACGACCCCAGCACATTACCGAAGCGCACCATGGTGAATCGGGTCTTTACTCCGGGCAACGCGGCAAAGGCCTGCAGCACTAGTTCCGACATGCGCTTACTGGCCCCCATGACATTAGTCGGCCGCACTGCCTTGTCGGTGGAGATAAGGACAAAGGTCTTTACTCCACCCTCCATGGCGGCCTGGGCAGTCTTCAGGGTGCCAAACAGATTATTCAGCACCCCTTCAATGGGGTTGTATTCGACCAAAGGCACATGTTTATAGGCTGCAGCATGATAAATCGTGTCAATTGCCAGGGCCTTGATCACGGCGGCGACCCTCCGTTTACGGCACACCGAACCTAATATCGGTACGATCTCAAGTTTTCCCTGCCAGATGTTTTTCAGTTCCTGCTCAATCGTATACAGGGCCAATTCCGACCGTTCAAAAAGCACCAATCTGCTCGGCTGCTGACTGGCAATTTGACGACAGAGTTCTGAACCGATGGACCCGCCGGCACCGGTAACCATAACCGCTTTGCCAGTAATGCAGGCCTTAATCAATTCCATTTTAGGTGGCACCGGATCCCGGCCCAGAAGGTCCTCAATGGAGACATCCTGGATCTGCTCGATGCCGAATTGCCCGGACACCAGGCGATCAAGATGGGGCAGCGTCTTGATCTCCACCGGAAAACCTTCCAGAAGATTGAGAATTTCACGGATACGTCTGCGGCTGGACGATGGCATGGCCAGGAGCACGAATTGAGGCTTTAGCTGACCAGCCAGGGCCGATAATTCAGCAGGAGAATAGATCGTTATTCCTTGGATACTCCGCCCGTGCAGCAACTTGTTATCATCTACAAAGCCGACAACGGTGAATTCAGGAGAATAGTGAAACGCAGTGGCGATTTGGGTACCAGACGAACCGGCGCCATAGATCAAAACTCGCTTGGCCAGCCGCTTGGGATTAACCAACCGGGCATACATTTGACGAAAAGCGAGCCGACTGCCGCCAAGGCATAAAAAAGAAAAATAGGAGTAGGCGAATGGCACCGAGCGAGGGAACCCCTTGATGTCAGCAATCAGAATCAAGGCCCACAACAGGAGAAACGAAGATAGCACCGATTTACAGACAACCCACAACGCATCAAGGCTGGCATAACGGATGACGGCGTGATACAGACCAAGTCGTACAAACAGGGGGAAAGAGGCAAGCGGCAAGGCGAGCAATAGCCAAAAGTGCTCACCCAGAAAGGCCGGCACGATCTGCTCCATACGCAGGGCAAATGCGGCCCACAGGGAAAAAACAATAAATAATGTATCTATTCCGAGCAAAAGTAATCGCTTCGAAAGATAGGAGAGACGTGTAAGCGCCGTGAGGAATTCAATGATTGTTTTTTTCATCCGAAACTATTTCCTGACTAGCGGAGAGTACTCTCCACATTCAATGCGACACTCCATCCCGCACCAGTACTTTAATAAAAGTCTGCCACAAAATAAGAACATCGAACCACAGCGAGCGTCTCTGCAGATACTCCACATCCAGCTTCACTTTTTCGGGGATCGGGAGCTCATCCCGCCCATTAATCTGCGCCCAGCCGGTCAGTCCCGGCTCCAGTTCGTGCACTCCATGCTGAGTGCGCAGTTCGATCAGATCATGCTGATTAAAGAGCGCTGGGCGAGGGCCGACTAAGCTCATATCACCCTTCAAAATACTCCACAACTGGGGTAATTCATCCAAGCTGGACTTGCGCAGAAAGGAACCAATTGGCGTCAAATAGGCGGTCGGATTGCACAACAAGTGTGTCGCCACCGAGGGTGTGTCAACTCTCATGGTCCGGAATTTGGGCATTTTGAAGATCCTATTCCCCTTCCCCACCCGATCAGACCAGTAAAGAGCAGGACCATATGAAGTCACCTTGACCATAAACGCCACGAGTACAATCGGCACCAACAAGACAATAACGGCACAGACTGCCACGATGAAATCAAACAGCTTCTTCATGAATTCCCGTCATCCACACCAGGCAATTTCGTCATTGAAAACACTAAGAGCTCGACAATTTGTTCACAAAACCTTGTGCTGTCCGGAGCAGCCCTTCATCTACACTGATGGGCGGATTCCACCCTAACAACTCCCGCGTCTTTGAAATATCCACCCGCAAAGATCCCCACAGCCGCAGCGCCATATCGCGCCTGCCAAACAAGGTCCCCCCCGCCTCCAACAATGAAGTCGGTACAGGTAGCAACCGTGCCGGCCTCCCCAGGGCCAACCCCATACGACGTAACAATTCCGTGGTAGAAAGATCCTCTCCATCCGCGGCAAGAAAAGTCTGATTCGCCGCAGCAGGATGAGCGATACAAGCAATAATCAAATCAACTAAATTATCCAGTGCTAACAGGCTGCGCTTATTATGGACAGCTCCCAAGGGTAAAGGAATTCCACGGTACAACCACCGCATCATATTCAAAAAATTGGCTCGCACCCCAGGCCCATAAACCAGTGGCGGGCGAATGATCACCAACTCCATCCCCGTTTCATCAGCTAACCTACGCAAACCACATTCCGCTTCGTGTTTGCTTATGCTGTAAGGATCCTGTGGATCTGGTATATCGTCAGCGGTAAATGCACGGTCCGAAGGAGTAGATTCGCCATGGACTTTAATAGAACTGATATAAATAAAGCGGGAAACACCAGCTGCAGCTGCCTGGCGTGCTAAGTTCAAGGTCCCACCGACATTCACACGACGAAATTCTGTCAGTGGGTCAGTAGTTTTGTCGATCATTACATGAACGCGAGCTGCAAGGTGAACTACGGCATTACAACCCTGCAAGCCATGGTGCCAATCGGTATCAGCAGAGAGCGAATGAACCTGAATGTTCGATATGTTAGGCACAATATCCGGTAAAATGTGCCGAGTAGCAGCGACCACTGCTTCACCTAAATGAGACAGCGTCACGCACAGCCTGTGGCCAACAAAACCATTGGCCCCGGTAACCAAAATCACAATTTGACTCCCTTTGCTGGCATTGATCTCCGGTGCTGGTCCCTCAATGCCTTGTGCCATCGAAAAAACTATCTGAAGCCGTTGCTATAATCTGACTTACCGCGGCTGCCGGTGAGAACATACGCTCTGCCAAAGCGCGTCCGCAAGAGGCCATCCTATCGTACACATCGGGGGTGTCGACAATTTCCTCGGCAAACATGCGAAGTACGTCTACTGACTCACCGGCATATACTCGGCCCACTCCTTGGTTTTCGATCAGGCGCTCCAAATCAGTTCCAGCATTCACCCTGGCGAGCACAGGCAACCCCGCCAATAAATATGTAAGAAATTTCCCAGGGATATTGTGCGATTTATGGCGGGTATCAAGTGCCAGCAAGCCTACGTGGCATTGCGCCAGTAGGCCCGGCATCTCCCGTGAGTCGACTTCATCGAAAAACAGGCTATTGGTCAGTGCGCGAGCTCTGACGAGAGCTTTAAGCCTAGGGACCTCCGATCCTCGGCCAACAAAAAGGAACCCGAGGTCAGATCGATGTTGCAAACAATCCGCTAGGTCAATCAAAACATCCATACTCTGTGCGACGCCCATGTTGCCGATGTAAATGAAGATCTTACGTCCAGCAAGCAAGGTGTTATTTACCATTATGCTTGAACCGATATCGGTAGCTGGTGTTTGCCAATTCTGGAGCACTTCTAGTTTACGGCCAGAACTACGGCTCCAGTTAGCGAGATAACCGAGGTTCGATGGCGTCTGTACGCCAACCGTGTCAGCCATCGCATTTTGAAAATTGGAGACAGCCTTGAAAAACCAGTAAGCTGGTCCCTTGTGGAGCAGTCCAAGGTCGAACGCCCACTCGGGGAAGATATCACGCAAAATTAGATAGGTTCGGCAGCCAGATGTGCGTTTCAGAACCCAAATAAGCGGCCCGAAAAAGATCGGTGGCGAGTACCACGCCACCAGATCCCAGCGTGTGTTCCGAAACGGACTTTTACGCAGGCTGCGGACCATCACAAACGGCAGCAGCAACTCGGAGACCGTGCGCCGGACATAGCTGGCATGCCGCGTGTGTATACCGGCTAACCGCAGCACCTGGACACCATCAAGGTCCTCCGTAGCCCATGCCGAGCTAAGTTCACTAGATGGAACGATGACCACTGGCTCGTGTCCTTGTCGCAGCATTTCCTGCGCCAAATCCCGCATTTGAACTGCTGCTGACGTACACAGCGGAGGGTAGTCTGTGGAGACCAGTGCGACTCGCAGCTTATGCACATTAGTTGAAGAGAGAGTTTCCACCGGCGGATCAGAACTGGTCAAAAAAAGTTAGTGATCTGTGTACGAATTGCGTTAATGACCACCGATGATGGCGAAGAATTCTCCTCAAGTTCGTACCGCGCGCACCATGGCTGGTTCACCGCGGTGGTCACGGACTCGACTATGTTGTCCACGTTCATGCCGGAAACGATTGTGGCACCACTCTCAAGTGTTTCCATCCGCTCGGTTGCCATGCGCAAGCTAACATTGGGAACTTGGTAAAAAAGTCCTTCCTCTGCGGCGGTTCCGGAATCGGACAAGACGCAGAAAGAATCCTTCAGCAGGCGATTGAAATCGTAGAATCCCAACGGTGCCATGATCCGCACCTGAGACGGGATATCAATCGCGCTTAATTTGCTCTTGGTCCGAGGGTGCATGGGATAAATGATCTCTTTCTGGTATCGTTCAGCCAACTTTCCAAGGGCCTTAAAAATAATGCTCAGGGATTCAGGGTTGTCAACGTTCTCACTGCGATGGGCAGTCACGAGGATATAGTCCTTCGGGACCAAGCCTAGACGCTCTACAATATCACTTGCCGCAATTTGAGGTGAAAAGGCGCGCATCGCCTCGAATGTCGTATTTCCCGTGACAATAATCTTAGAGGGGTGAATGCCCTCGCGCATTAGGTTTTCTCGATGGTACTGATTGTAGGGCAAGAGAATGCTGCTGATGTGATCGATCAGGATGCGATTGCGCTGCTCCGGCATCCTGCGGTCCCACGCACGCAAGCCAGCTTCCATGTGAAAGATTTTAATGCCACGATGAGCCGCTGGGAGAACGGACAAACCGCTGTAGGTGTCGCCCAGAATCAGCAACGCATCAGGCTTGACCTTTTCCATCAACTCGTCCGATTTAAGAATGACATCCGCGACCTCTTTGCCATAGCTGGACGTATCAATACCCAACTCATAATCAGGCTTGCGCATATGCAAATCGGTAAAAAAGAACTCCCGCAACTCAGGAGTGAAATTCTGTCCAGTGTGAACCATCACATGTTCAAAATTAAGCTCATCTAGCTTTTTTAACGTCCCCCACATCTTGATCATTTCGGGTCGAGTTCCAAAAATTGACATTACTCTCATTACTGTCTCCAAGTTAATATCTAAACTTTTTATGTTAAGTTAACCAATTGATATTCCGGTATTGTTACATAGAGTAACTAGTTGGCTTTATATTTACTTATGGGATAATTTTAACTTCAGGCAATGGCACAATCATTCGCCCGCCATTGTCGAGATACTTCTGATTTTTTTTTGTAATTTCTTCTAAAAAACTCCACGCAAATATCAACAGATAATCTGGAGGATCTGGCTGATCGAGAATGGAGCGTGGGTGAATCTGAAAATGCGAGCCTGGAGTATAAAAACCAGATTTAGCGGGAGCATCGTCAATCATATAATTCAGGTGACTATGGTTAATTCCGCAATACTGAATCATAGTGTTCGCTCTACCAGAAGCGCCGTAGCCGGCAACAGTATGGCCATTTTCCTTCAGCTGATTCAGCAAAGCCATTAATGTTGCCTTACGCGCAGCGACATCCGTGGCAAAACGGACAAAGGTTTCCGCACGATGGAATCCTTTGTCCAACTCCTCATTCTGCAGCCTCGTCACCTCCGGGGAAACTGAAGATCCGCGCGTACTCCCTTTTTTACAGACGTAGAAACGCATTGAACCAGCGTGAATAGCCACGGGCTTGACGTCAAAGACCACCATGCCGTACCGTTCAAAATGTTTCATTGCCGAAAGAAGTGAATAGTAATAAAGATGCTCATGATAAATCATATCATACTGAAAATCATTGATTACTTTACCAAGGTAATGCACTTCAAAGACAAAAACTCCCTCATCATTTAATACATCGCGTATTGCACGGGTAGTTCCTTGTATATCTGCAATATGGGCGTAAACATTGTTTGCGACCACCATATCTGCTTTCCCATGCTCGGCAACTATCTCTGCAGCAACTCTTTCATTAAAGAAGTCGTTGATAATTGTTATCCTTTGATCATCAATTGTATTGACGATATTGGTAGCAGGATCAACGCCAATTACTGTTCGAATATTTTGGTCAGCCAGTGGTCGAAGCAGAACTCCATCATTACAACCAAACTCAATTACGGTCGAATTTTCTGGCGTGAGGAAACGAGAAGTAACCTCTTTTGCGTATGCAATAAAGTGATCGCTTAATGTTTGTATTGAAGAAGAAAAATAAAAATAATCTTTAAAGAGAACTTCAGCACTTACCTTATTGATTACCTGAACAGCGAAGCAATCACAGCAAAAGTTCAAACAGAGAGGATAATAGGTCTCCCCTTCAAATTGATCCGGCCGAAGAAACCCTCCGGCCAAGGCAACTTCACCAAAATTCATAATTTCGATCATTGCCTTACTATTACAAAAGGCGCAGCAGGTCGACTGATCTTCCACGAAACTATTTCCCATAAAGTTCTTCCTGAATATAATCAAGTTTGAATAAGAGCGACTTCACTTGTTCAACATTTAGACGCTCAGTATTGTGTGATGTATAGTCATCCAAGTTCGAAATCAGTTCTTCACCAGAACTAAAGTATTTTGCATAGTTTAGATCTCTATTGTCTGCCGGAATACGATAATATCCAGCCATATCTTCTACTCTAGCCATCTCCTCACGTGAAACCAGTGACTCATAAAGCTTTTCGCCGTGCCGAGTCCCGATGATTCGTATTGGATTGCTCTTCCCTGAAAGTTCTTTCAGTGCTTGTGCAAGAACGGCAATAGTACAGGCGGGGGCTTTCTGCACAAATATATCGCCTTGGCCTCCATGTTCATAGGCGTGCAAGACCAAATCAACGGAATCGTCAAGCGACATGAGAAAGCGGGTCATATTGGGATCGGTAATCGTCAGTGGTTTGCCCTCTTTCAGTTGAGACACGAAAAGAGGGATCACAGATCCACGGGAGGCCATAACGTTTCCGTAACGAGTCGCACAGAGTATTGTTTCCCCCTCGTTTTGGCTTCGCGCCTTGGCGACCATGACTTTTTCCATTAACGCCTTGGATAGCCCCATGGCATTGATAGGGTAAACAGCCTTATCGGTACTCAGCATCACCACATTATCTACGTGGTTGGCAACTGCGGCAGCCATTACATTTTCAGCTCCGAGTATGTTTGTACGAATGGCCTCAAGTGGATAAAATTCACACGATGGCACCTGCTTGAGGGCTGCAGCATGAAAGACATAATTCACGCCTTTCATTGCCTGATGGATGCTGTCAGCGTCCCGGACATCGCCAATATAAAATTTGAGCTTAGAATTATTGAGCTTTATCCGCATGTCTTCCTGCTTCTTCTCGTCACGACTGAAGATGCGGATCTCTCTGACATCGGTAGATAAGAATCGGCTCAAAATCTTATTGCCAAAGGAGCCTGTACCCCCAGTGATCATCAACACCTTATCTTTGAACATTATTTCACCCCTTTATCTATATGATAGAAATGCATTATTCTTATTAGTTCCGGCCATGAAGGCGGTGCATACCCTGTGGCAGCAAAAAAACGATCGGCATTCAGAGAGCGATCAATCTCTGGTTTATCCACAGGGACAATCTCAATTGCTTTGCCGTATACTTTGGCAACCAAACACAGCAAATCAAATTTTGAGATTGGCTGTGCTGCGACATGATACAAACCAAACAAATTTACTTGCGGTATTACGACATCCCGAATCACCTGAGCCAAAACAACTGATGGTAGCCCGGAAAAGATCGCTCGGCTAAAACATTGACAACTCCCTTGTTGTGACAAAAACCAACCCAATAGACCGTTGGCGCTCTGAAGTTCGGGGCCAATTATTGAAGTACGTAGCGTAATCGTATGCGGGTAATGAACTTCCCCTAAGAGCTTCGCTGTCCCGTAGGTGTCACGGGCGTCGGGCAAATCGTCCTCCGTATACTGGCCTTTCGAACCGGCGAAAACACCATCCGAACTTATGTGTACCAACCTTGCCCTTGCGAGACTGCAGAGCCTTGCTAACCGATGTGGCAAGAGCGCATAGATCGGAACAACATCCAGAGGATTACCGATAGTTAGTAACGGCTTGGCAAGAGAAATGCAATTGATAACGACATCTGGTTGGATCTGATCAAAAATATTGACTAGGGCATCTTGATTACTGACGTCACATCCCACCACCAGTTGCTTGATCATCACGGGGGGAAATAATCTCTTCAAATTGTCAGATCGAATTGTTCCAAACACTTCCCAATCAACTTTTTCACTCAGTACGCGAAAAACTGCATTACCAAGCAATCCAGAAGCACCAAGGACAAGTACACGCATCGAAAAACCTCTCAAGTACCACCAATTGTTTTGGATTAATTTTTCTTGGCAGATTCAGGTGCCGCAAAGGCACATACATCCACCAAATCGGCAAGGTACAGTCGATACAGTAAACACATGCAACATCCCGCCTACCGTCTCCGCATCCCGACCGGCCCCTCCCTCAACCCCGCAAAACCGCACTCCCCCCTAAAACTGTTTCAAATACATTGATCAACCGGGACGCCGCCACATCCCACGTAAAATCGCGTTGAACAAAATTTCGCAAGCGCTCACCTGCCTCCAGCAACTTACCGGAATCGCTCAACATGCTGACTAGTCCCGCCGCTATCGCCGTTGCTTCCGCAGCAACAACCATTCCCCCGCCAATCTCCGCAACCACATCGAAACCACATTGGTCAGTGATCAATACAGGAGTCCCTGCAGCACCACCCTCAAGCACTACAATCGACATCGCCTCCTGTCGAGATGGAATGACCAGCAATGTTGCCGCTCGATAAGCGGCGGTTTTTTCTTCACCGCCAACGTAGCTGATGATACGAACTCGATCAGAAAAACCATGTTGTTGGGCGGACTCGCGTAAACTTGCCCCCATGCCTTCATCAGGGCCGGCGAGAACTAACAGGTAGGAGGGAAATTGGTCCGCAATCTGCAGAAAGGCCTCAACCAACAAATCAGGCCCCTTGATAGGGTTGAGCCGTCCCATGAACAAAATCAATGGCGCGGTTCCTAATGCATGGCGCGTTCTGAATTGTTGGCTATCCACAGCATTAAATGCCTCCGTATCCACACCATTCGGAATAACTAAAACACGAGAGGTGTCAACTCCGTATTCGGCAAATTGATCGATCTCTTTGGGTGTAACTGCAATATGGGCATGAGCATTTCGAATCAGGGCGCGCCCAGCGAGAAGGTTGTATACCATTTTCAGTTTTTGCGATCGGCCAAACCGCGGTAACGTCCCAACAGGTGAAACCACATACGGCTTTCGCGCAATCTGAGCAAGGAAATAAATTACAACGTTTAGCAGTGTCCAGTGTCCACACAAATGGATGACATCGTGATCGTTTACCAGCCGACGCAATTGAACAAGGGGAATTACCGGCAGCATAAATCGCTTATTCAAGCACTTTAACGCAACAACATCAACAGCCGCTAGCCTAAGAGTGCTGAATGTTGCCGAATCAAAGCCGGTGGTCAGTATTGTCACTTGATGCCCCTGCCTTGCCAATGCACAAGACAATCTGCGAATTCGTTCAGCGCCACCACCACCCCATACCGCATCAAGCGTGGCATTGACGTTAAGGATACGCATGGGAAATCCCTTCATCCTGAGTTGCTTTATAGAGTGCCCGATCAAGCATTATCTTTCTTACAGCGGCACTAACTCCGTATGAAAAAGTGAACCCCTCGGCAAGAAGCTTCTTTGATGAATATCTGACAGTTCCACTATTCGTCCGTTTACCCGCTATCCTCCTCAGGAGGTGGGGAACAAAAGCCGGAAGATGCGGAGCTGGCGTTATGTTCTCGGCTTGGCCTTTCATTATGGAGCGGCATATTGACCACAGAGAAGCAACCGAGTTCAAAGGGTCATGATCCAAGGAAACGAAGAAAACGCGGGGATTAGCAGAAGGCCGTTCTGAAAAATATATCGCAGCCTCAGCGACATCGTCAGCGTGCACAATGTGGGCACACTCTCCCCCTTTAAGAAAGGCTTTTATTCTGCAAGTGAACGAACCGCGCAATGGCAAACTCAACTCGCCAAGGTGGTCTTTGTCAACCACGTTTGTTGGTCGTAAAATTAGCGTACTGCATCCATCTATTGGACGAGCAGCTATAGTTTCTGCCTCAAATTTGGTACTTTCATAAATGTTTTGCGGATTGCAGGCAGTGGATTCGTCAACCAATGTTTGCGAAGTATTGCCAACAACACCTGCGCTGCTTAAGTGACAAAAATACTTTACAGGGTGCCTTCTAATCGTTTTCACAATTTTTTCTGTGCCCAGCACATTGACCTCACGCATTTTTGATGCACTCTTTGTCTCTGCCGCACAATGAAATACCATATCAGCACCGCTGATAAAGTTTTCTAGGGAGTGTTCATCAGACAAGTCGGCCCGGAATTGCTGAACCGCTGGATTGTCATAGTTGCCACGAACAAGTACACGAACCACACAACCTCGTGCTAATAGCTTATTCACGATACGACTCCCTATCATTCCAGAAGCGCCTGTAACTGATGCAATAATTGGCATTGTATCGGGAACTAACATGATGTTCTGCATGTTGACAATTGACGAAATACGTTTCCACTGTAACAGTGACGATTATTCTGAGCATATGATATTGCAATTCCTATCAAAAATAAAGGAAACCAAAACATTTCGAACATTACACTATAATAGAACAAATAAAATAATAGCCACTTATTATATCTAGAAAATTTAAAGAACATAAATACAATGAATGACAGCATAACTGCGCCACGTTCAACAAATATATTCAACGGTCCTGAAGAAATACCAAACCCTTCTTTTACAGAAACGCCAATTCCGTTGCCAAACAATAATGTAATAAAATTATTATTATTTAAAATTTCCATACCCAACTGAAAGCGAGCTATTCGTTCTATTGAAGAGGTAAATTCCATTAATCCAGATGATAGTATATAAAAAATAATAGCGACAAAAAATGGTGTCAGCAGT
>OBOI01000140.1_pt1 | contig 29344 bp, 23 predicted proteins | sample 1670151 | NCBI WGS metagenome assembly OBOI01 (sample SAMEA104232303, study PRJEB22302) | sediment metagenome | biome: forest; feature: aquifer; material: sediment | place: USA | collected 2011-08-07 | depth 0.01 m | reverse complement strand
GGGGCAGACCTGGCCACAGAGGGTGCAATTGTATTCGCAATACCCCAGCCGGGGGATGAGCACAGGGGTATAGAGTCCTTCCAGACCTGCCTGATGCACGGCGGGATAGAGGGCGCTCCTGAGACAAACCTTAATGCACTCCCCGCAACGAACGCATTTCTCCAGGAACACTTTTTCATCGGTGACACCGGGCGGTCGCAAGAGGCGCTCGTTTGCCCAGGGGAAGCGAAAACGAAAAAAACCGGAGAGGAAAAATCCTGACACCAACCCGCCGATGAGGAGACGTCGCTCCAGAAAATATCTGGGACCAGTGTTGGCTGAGGGGGCAAGGGAAAAGGCAACCCGCTTACGGCGGCAACTGCTAAAGCAGGTTAGGCAGCGGATGCACGCCGCTTCCTGCATGAGTTCCTGGTCGAAGGAAGTGGGACAAAGGGTGGCGCAGGCACGGCAATCTTCACAGAGGCAAGCAGGCAGGCGTTTGAAGAGGGAGAAACTGCCGGCGATGCCCAGGAGGGTGCCCAGCGGGCAGAGGTTTCGGCACCAGTTTCGCCTTTCATAGCGCTCCAGGAGGATAATAAGGAAAAATATAAGCGCCGAGAGGAAGGCGAGGGGGTAAAAAGTATCGCGGAAAGGCAGGAGGTAGTCGCGCAAAAGAGCGTAGCCCGGCGCCAGATAATCCCGGCTGTCCCCCATGAGGTTATAAAGTCCGGCCCAGCCTTGCTTGATGGCATTGCCGAAGAGAGGGTAAAAGAAAAAGGTGCCGGCCCGAATCATGATGGAGATGGGATCGAGAAGCCCTGCCAGGTTAACATTAAATAAAGCGGCGGCGAGCAGAGGGAAGAGGAGCCAATACTTGAGGTTACCCTTGAGGAATGGCAGTGGAGTGGTTTTCTTGATAAGGGGCGTGATGAGATCGAGGATTGTTCCCAGGGGACAGAGCCAGCCGCAGAAGAAACGCCCCAGCAACAGTGTGGAAACCAGGACAAAAAGGGCAGGCAGTAAGAGCCACGTAAAGGTTTTCGTGGCCAGCACGTAGGATATCAACACCAGCGGGTCGGCGCGCAGGAAGCTGTTGACTGCCAGGAAGATTTCGTCGCTGCCCCGATATTCCGTCTGGGTGAAGAGCAGAAGAAACAACAGTAGAAAAAACCATTGGCTCAGACGCGCCGCGCGGATTTTTTTCATAAATTCCCGTTGGCTCCCCTCAAGCCGGGATGATCCTTATTTTGTTCAGATGCATTTCTCCGAGACCTTTTTTGTAAGCGGCGACAGTGGTGGCGATTGTTTCCGGTTTCAGGCCGAAAAGGGTGGTGGCATAGGCGTCGGCGGCAACAATATCCCTGGAAGCGATGACCTTGTTCAGCACCCGAACGTCCTCCAGCGCCCCTCCCTGTGGGCCGTGGGCGGTGAGGATGCGTGTGGCGTCAATAACCACCAGATTACTGCGGCGGAGAACGTTGACATCGGCCAGGACATTATCAATGTTGCCATGGATGCTGCCGCGATTACCGCCCATGATGCCCATCATATTTTTTATGGCGAGCGTCAGGCCGGTGAGACCGTGGTGCTTGGCAACTGGAACGTTGATGAAGACGTCGGCGTCCATGGCCTCCCCGTACAAGTCCCATTCCTTGCCCGTTCCGGCCAGCAGCGCCTTCCGGAAGCGTTCCTTCTCCACGTATTTGAGTTCCACCTGCTTTATATCTTCCAAGGCTCCCACCATGCCGCTGTTTGTGTAGCAACGCCGCTCGTCGTTACAGGTGCGATCGAAGACCTTAACCTTTTTTGCTCCGGCGCGCAGTGCTTCCTCGGCCAGCGCCCTCACCACGAGGGGATTGGTGTTGGCAGCCTGTTCCGGCCTTCGATCCCAGCCGATATTCGGCTTGATGACCACAACGTCACCGGGTTTGACAAAACGCTTCATACCGCCCAGAGCGGTGGTGGCTCGGCGGGTGATAAGCGCGTGGTCCTTTCCCTCGGCAACCGCTACCACTGGCATTTCCGCAGCGGCGAGATCGCGCAGAAGCTGCTGATGAAGCAGGGCAGATAAACCTAAAATCTGCAGGAATAGTCTTCTCTCCATCTTTCCAACCTTTCCGGCGCAGGAGTCCCCCCAGTGGACTCAGTTCCGAACTATTAAGGGGCCATTAACCTCTATTCCAGTTCATTGGCGTTGGTCATTTTATCAAAAAATTCGGTAATTTTATTCTTTCTGTCCGACTCCATTTGCGCCATGGCGGCGCGGGGATGCTGGTTCAGGACACCTGTAACCATATAAGGGATGAAGTAGCCCCAATCAATTTTTTCCTGCCAGGGCAGTATCTCTGCCTCAATGGCCTCAATCAGGGGGCGCACTTTGAATTTGGGATTCTTCAGAAACTCGATAAGGAGTTCCAAGGGACAGTTGCCGGCGCCCCGGCCGATGCCGTATAAGCTGGCATCGAGATAATTGATGCCGGCGATAATCGCCGCGATGGTGTTGGCAAAGGCCAGTTGCTGATTATTGTGGCAGTGGATCCCGATGGTCTTGCCGGGTAAACGCTCCATGTATTTTTTGGCCAGCAGGTCAATATCCTCGGAATAGAAGGCGCCGAAACTGTCCACGACGTAAACTATCGGCACCCGGCTTTTGGCGAGATCCGCCAGGGCCTCATCAAGCTCGCGCAGGCCCACGGTGGAAATGGCCATGAGGTTGATGGTTGTTTCGTAGCCCTTGTCCATGCAATGGTGCGCCAGATCGATGGCGGCGTCCACCTGATGCGCATAACAGGCCACACGGATCATATCCAAAGAACTCTCTGATTTGTGGGGTATGTCCTCATGGGCGATCCGACCGATATCGGCCATAGCCGACAGTTTGATTTTTTTCTCCCCGTTGCCGATGATGCGTTTAATATCCGCCTCCGCGCAAAATTTCCATGGTCCTACTTCCTGCCGCGAAAAAGCGGACTCCGAGCTAATATAGCCGATCTCCATGTAATCGACGCCGGCCTCCGTACAAGCCGCATAAACCTTGCACACGAACGAGTCTTCAAACTGCCAGTTATTCATTAACCCCCCGTCGCGCACGGAGCAATCGATGACTTTAATTTCTGGTCGGAACATGCTTTTCTCCTTCTTGTTATGATATTTTATCCTGCAGCTATACTACTGCTTCAGATTCGGGCAAAGATCGATAAGCGTTTGCACGTTTTTGCCGATTGCCGAAAGATCTTTCTCCATGAAAGCCCGCCGTCCGAAAAGCGCGCTGCCTACCCCCACCGCCTTCGCCCCAGCCTTGAAATACTCCTGCACATTGTTCAGGTCCACGCCCCCCACGGCGACGAGGGGAATATGTTCGTAAGGCCCCTGCAGTTCCCGGAGGTAATCGGGACCAAATGCCCGGCAAGGAAATATCTTTACCATATCCGCGCCGGCAGACCAGGCCGTATAAACCTCCGTGGGCGTGAGCGCCCCAGCGATAACAGGGATCGCATTTGCCCGGGCATATTCCACCACCGCCGTGTCGGTATTGGGAGTGACTAAAAACATGGCCCCCGCCGCCACCGCCCGCTTTGCCTCGCTCAGGTTGCGTATGGTTCCCACGCCCAAAAGTTTACCTGGCGGGACAGCCGACAAGTTGTCAGAGACGATCTGCAAAACATCGGCTGTGTTCATAGTGATTTCGATCGCCTGCAAACCGGCGCTAAAAGAAGTATCCATAAGGTTGCGGAAAAAAGTCCCTTCCACCCCGCGCAAAATACCGATGACCGGCACATCCAGCTGCATGCTTAATTACCTGAAGATTGTTTATTGTCGCGCAGTATAAAGGGGAGAAAGAGAAAAAGCAAGCGGTGGCTCCAGGCAACAGTGCGGCCGCTTGCGCAGATAAGGCAAGCCGGGAGAATCGGGACGCGGAGTGAACCACACGGCATAATGGATAAAAATGGCGCCTTCCCCGTTTTCAAAAGACAGCGCCACAACCAGGCCCGGGCTCCCGAAAAGGAAGTTGAGAGCCGGCAGGGGATGCTCAAGGCCGCGACTTACGGTCTAAATGAAGACCTAAGCCCTGCTTTCCATCTGGTTGAACCACCGGCAGGGTTCCCGCCCAGATATAGCGACGCTCCTCCGGCTCGCAGGCAAATCCCCTCGCTCTCTCGGAAATCCTTTGAGGGACTTTACTCCCAGTGCTCTTGCAGGATCGATAAGCAGGATGATCTTACAAGCGGGGCACTGATAGTGAAGATCACCGGAGTAGGGGTTATGTCCGAAGTGTTTGAATAAAAGGCCTTTCGGAACGACATCATTTACGTAATGGACGTCCAGCATTCCCTCGTGTCCACAATTCAGGCAGGCAATGTTCCGCGTCGGCATATTCATTCCTCCTTTTCCAATAGGACCGTTGCAGGCGCCCCTACCCCCAATAAGTCGCCGTTAGTGCGTCCGTCGCGTTCTCCATGTCGGTTCCGGGGTTTTTTAGCTCCAGGCGCTCGTGCGGAACGACAGGGGTGTGAAAGGAGAAACGCTTTTCTACCCGATCACTTAGAAGTCCATCGTGTGCATTGCTTTTTTCTCTATTCATGAAAATGCTCCTGTTTGACAGATGATAAAAGGGGGACCGTGTTTATATTCCCTTTTGACCGTATGATAAGCAACTGCCGGAGAAGATGCAACACATATTAAATATCTACAATATACGTGGCATATTATAGTATTTGCTTGATGGATTGACTTTATCAGTACCGAAGGTAATTCGGCTATTTACTACGAAAGGGTAAGGAGAAAGGAGCGCAGGTTAGCCTTTTTTCCACCCAATCCCAACTTCTTCCGGATGTTGTTCCGGTGGAGCTCTACGGAACGAGGCGCAGTACCGATAAATTCCGCTATCTCTTTGCTCGTCTTGCCTTCCATGATCAGATTGGCGATCTGGATTTCCCGGGGTGTGAAGGCGGTAAAAAAAGCGGCAAGGTTCTGCAGAAAAGGGCTGACGACATGTTGAAGATTGGAATCGATGATGTCCAGGTAGTTCGACTGGGAAGGCGTCAAACGGAGTTTTCGGATTTCCTTGACGTAAGGAAGGATTAGTTTCTGGACATTGGCGACAATCCTCTGCCCCATTTCCTTCAGGTCTTCTTCCCGCTGGCGGAGGAGAACCCGCAGGGCCGTATTGGTCTGCTCCAGCTGTTGGGATTTAGCGAGCAACGCCTCTTCCATTCGCTTACGTTCAGTTATGTCAGTATATATGACCTGATATTGTCTTGTGCCGTTCCAGAGGATTATTTTACGAAGGACTTGGAGGTGACGGACCTCACCATCTTTCCTGACAATGCTCAGGGGGTATTCAAATGCCTCATCTAAGCCCTGTCGTCTTTTCTTTCTGCGAATCAGGAATTCGGCGTAGCTCTCCGGGGTATAGCGTTTTTCCGTAGGAGTCGTTTTCAATTCTTCGATTGTGTCATAGCCATAGATATCAATAATCGCCCGGTTGGCATACATTGTCTCTCCTTCGGGAGTCACAACGCGCACACCCAGAGGGGACTCGTCCATAGAGCGGCGGAAGTTTTCTTCGGACCGCAGCAACTCCTCCGTCCGTGACGCCACACGCTGCTCCAGCTCATCGTGTGCCAGTTGCAGCGCTTCCTCCGCCTGCTTGCGGGTGAGTGCGATACCGACACTCGAAGCCAGGCCCTCAAAGTAGCGTATCGTATCGAGAGTAAAACAATTCTTCCGCCGGCAATTGAGCTGTAGCAGCCCCACGTTCTCCTGATTTACGCGAATGGGAATTAGTGCTGCGGAGCGGAAACCCTCATGGATGCAACCATTCCGGTGATGAAACCTTTGGCCCTGAGCGAGCAAAAAATCTAATTGTGTAATGGAGTCGTTTGTCCAGAAACTCCCCCCTGCCGTGAAAAGGAGATTTGACGGATCAGTCCGCCCAGAAATTACCAGACCGCAAATGCATTCCAGGCTGATATTGCCGTTTCCATCCCTGCAAACACTGCCATCCTGGCCGTGAACAATCAGCGTGTTTTCCCTGATGAGAAAATTGTCGGAAAAACCGTCATAAACAAAATAGGGGAAGTCATCACCGCTTTTTAGACGGATCCCTACCGCATCGAAACCCATTTCCCTTTTAATTGAGATGAGAATGCCTTTGATTGTCTCGACCAAAAGAGGCGACTCATTAATTATGCCAAGTATTTCAGTCATAAGGTTTTGCCGACCTTCCGCCTGCTTACGCTCGTCGATGTTGCTTATCACGGTGCGCCTCACTGGCCTGCCTTTGACGTCCTGCGCGGCGCTGGCAATCAGATGTACCCAGAATGTTGTCCCGTCCTTTTTCACCATCCGCAGTTCGCACGTTTGCAGCTCATCGTTCTCAAAGAGTTTTTTGCAGTGCCGGTAGTAGATATCCTGATCCTCGGGAAGGATGAAGCGGGTTAACGGTTGCTTCACCATGGCGCCTTTCGCCACCCCTAAGAAGGTAGCGGCGGTGATATTTATTTCCAGAATCAGCCCCTTCTCGTTGAGGGTGCAATAGCCAACCGGTGACAGATCGTACAGGTCGAAATATCGTTCCCGCTCCGCGTCAAGTTCTTTCTCCGCCCGGCGCAGCTCATCGTTTTGCATCTCCAGCTCGATCTGATGCAGCTGCAGCTCCTGGATTAACCGCCCGGATTCGTCAACCGAAGGTGACCCCGTTGTTTCCGGCGCCTGGATGGTTTTCCACTTGGCTATTTTCTCTGCCTGCCTGCGCAGTTTGGCTTCTCCACCGGTACGGCCATCTCTGCTGGTCATTGGAGACCTCCTCTCTTCAAAGCAAATCCATTGTTTGTCCCCTGCGACGACACATTCACATATGATTGAAGGTACCGGGGGCAAGCCTAAACCGTGATAGCGTCCCCAATATTTAGTCCGTCAGGCTGGGAAGACGACAGTACCGTCAACAAATCCTCGGGCCGGTCTATAATCCAGTCCGGGGCTAGCGCGCCCAGCCTCTCCCGGCTATGCCAGCCCCAGGCAACGGCAATTGTCCTGACGCCGGCAGCCTTCGCCTCCTTAATGTCGCCAGTGGTATCGCCTATATAAAAGGCATGGTCATCGCCAACCTTATATTTTTCCAAGGCAAACCGTATCTTTTCTTTTTTGCTTAAGTCGGCATCAGACCCCAGGATATCGTGGAAAAAAGTGGTGATGCGCAATCGGTCCATAATCATCCGGATATCCTGGGAACCATTGGAAGAGATGATAACCAGGATATTTCCCGTCTGCAATTTTGTCAGTACGGGAAGCAGCCCGGCAATAGGTTTTATCCGGGCATAATTTAATTTTGCCAGCACCTCGTCTGCAGCCTGCATATAGGCATCAATACTTATATTCTTTTTTTTCAGCGACACATAAAAGTTGTCATCGAACAACTCCAGGAAATCGGCCCGTGTCTTAATCAGCGGCTGACCTATTTTTGCGAGGCATAATATGACAGCTTCTTCATAAAAATCAAGGGAATCGACGATCGCGCCGTCAAAATCAAAGAGGAGGAGCTTCCTCATTTTGTTACCTTCCTTTTTGCAGCATAGGGAATTGGTTCGGAGTCGTCAGCTTTCAATCCAGCCGCTTTCTGAAGCGCTGGATAGCTGCGGCAAAGAGGACGAAGCCTATGACAACCAACGCGGCGAATTGTTCCCAAAGAATGGAGAAGCCTACGCCTTTGAGAAATATTCCCCTGATGATCACGAGGAAATGCCTCAGGGGATTCAAGTAGGTCAGCCATTGTACCAGTAATGGCATGTTTTCGATAGGAAAAATGAAGCCGCTCAACATAAAAAAAGGCAGCATAAAGAAAAAGGTGGTCATCATCGCCTGCTGCTGGGTCGAAGAAATCGTGGAAATATAGAGTCCCATCCCCATGGTGCTTAAGAGAAAAAGGCAGGATGCGGCAAAAAGGAGAGTAATGCTGCCGGCCAGGGGCAATTTGAACCAGAAAATGGCCAGCGTGGTAACTACAATCATTTGAACCAGGGCAATGATGATATAGGGAATTGTTTTCCCTAAGATCAACTCTACCGGCTTCAAGGGGGTGACGATTAACTGTTCCATCGTGCCAGTTTCCTTTTCCTTGATGATGGCCATGGAGGTTAGTAACAGCGATAGCAGCATGATCAGGAAAGCGACGACGGCCGGCACAAAAAAATGCTGACTGTCAAGGTTTGGGTTGTACCAAGTCCTGATGCGGTAGTCGATACGGCCGTAGTCCAGCCGTTGCGGATAAAGCTCCTGCAATAATTTCCCGTTAAGCAATTCGATGATATTAGATAAATAGGCAAGCCGGAGCGACGCGATGTTGCTCATGGCGCCATCAGCCAGGATCTGGAGGGGAGAGGACTTGCCCTGACGGATCAGTGTGCTGAATTTCGGTGGCACCGTGACGGTCAGGTCCACCTCGCCGGTCAGCAGAAGGTTGTCCAGTTCCCTTTGATCGGCGGCGTAAGCGGTGATGAAAAAAATCCCGTTTGCCTGAATGGCATCGGCCACCATCCGGCTTTCCCGGGTGCGCGACTGGTCAAGCAGGCCTACCCGGATGTCCTTAAGGTCGTAATTGACGACGTAGCCGAAAATCAGCAACTGCACCAGGGGTACGATAACCAAAAGGGGCCGGTTTTTTTTGTCACGGAAAAGCTGAATAAATTCTTTGCGGATAAGCTCCCGCAGGGTCAGCCAGTTCATCTTGTTTCCTCCCCGCCGGAAGCAGCTTGCGGGCCGTTGTTTTCCTGGGCACGGTATTGCAGGTCGTAAAGGCGGGAATAGAGCCCCCGAGCGGCCAGAAGTTCCTGATGGCTCCCCTCCTCCCATATTTCCCCCTTATGGATAACCAGGATGCGATTCACATTACGGATGGTGGAAAGACGGTGGGCGATGATGAGCGCCGTACGTCCTTTGAGCAATTCCTTCAGCGCCTCCTGGATAAGGATCTCCGTCTGGGTATCCACGGAACTGGTAGCTTCATCAAGAATCAGAATGCCAGGGGCGAAGGCAAGTGCCCGGGCAAAGGAAAGAAGCTGTCTTTGCCCCTGGGAAAGGGTAATGCCCCGTTCCTGCACCTCTTCCTCATAGCGGGCCGGCAGCTGTTCAATGTAAGGGGCGATCTGGGCACGCCTGGCAGCTTCCTGCATGCGTGCTTCGCTGATCCTGGGATCGCGCAGGGTAATGTTGTCGCCGATGGTGCCGGAGAAAAGAAAGACGTCCTGAAGGACAAGCCCTAGATGACGTCTCAGATCCTGCTTATTCCAATCCCTGATATCCAGACCATCGACCAGTATCTGGCCACGGTCTAGCTCGTAAAACCGGCACAGTGCGGAAATAATGGAAGTTTTTCCTCCACCGGTGGCGCCGACCAGGGCAATCTTTTCCCCCGGTGCGACGTGGAAGGATATCCCTTTAAGGATCGGCTCCCCAGGATTGTAGGAGAGCCATACATCCTTAAATTCCACCGATCCCAGGAACTCCGCCGGTGACTTAGGCTGCGACGGGTTTTTGATCGCTTCCTCCATGTCCAAAAGTTCAAAAATCCTTTCGGAAGAAGCCATGGCCGCCTGCATGATGTTGTATTTTTCGGCAATGTCACGGATGGGGGTGTAAACACGCTGAATGTACTGAATAAAGGCCACAATGACGCCGGGCAGAAGGTTATGTTTCAGGATCAGGCCGCCTCCGTACCAGAGGGTGAGTCCTATGGTCGCGGCGCTGAATATTTCTACAATGGGGAAAAACATGGCGTTATAACGGATGCCGCGTAGCTGGACATTCCGGTAGCCGGTGTTTATTCTTTGAAATTTATCGTGAATCTTTTGTTCCCGCCCAAAGGACTGCACGGTGCCGATACCGGCAATGTTTTCCTGCAGGCTGCCGTTGAGGCGCGCCAGCACCCGCCGGGTTTCCCGATACACATCTCTGGCCCGGACCCGGTAGAAACGGCTGAGGTACAAGATAAACGGAAAGCCCGCGAGCGTTATCAGCGCCAACTTCCAGTCCAGAAACAACATGGCACCAACAATGCCGAAGACGCTGAAGGCATCGCCCAAAAGGCCGATCACGCCCGTACTGAAGAGTTCGTTCAGCGTTTCCACATCATTGATCGTCCGGGTCATGAGGCGCCCCACGGGAGTACGGTCCAGGAAGGCCGTATCCTGTTTTTGCAGATGGGCGAAGATCTGGGTGCGCAGATCGTGCATCGCCCGCTGGCCTACGTATTCGGTGATATAGGTTTGGGCAAAGAGGAGGAAAAAACCCAGGATAACGGCGCCGAGGTAAGCGATTACCATCAATTTAAGGCCATCCATGTTTCCCACCACAATATACCGGTCGATGGCAATCTTCGTGATGTAAGGTCCCAGAAGCAGGGTGCCGGTGTAAAGCGCAAGCAGAATGAGGGAAAGGAGCAGGGGCTTCCAGTAGGGCTTCAGGTAGCGCAGTATCCGCTTCATGAGGCGGGCATCGTAGGCTTTGCCCAGGATGTCATCCATCGGTTCGATTTCGTTCATCGCAAATTTCCCTTGCCTGACAGTGTTTCAACTTCCCTGCTCAGTTGCTGTCGTTGGTAGAGGCTGTAATATGCCCCCCGGCGACTCAGTAGTTCTGCATGGGTGCCCCGCTCGATAATTTTCCCCTGCCGCATGTAAATGATCAAGTCCGCGTCTTTGACCGTGGAGATGCGGTGCGAAATCAAGAGGGTGGTGCGCTTGGCGCGGAAGCGGCGCAGGCGGTCCAGAATATTCTCCTCCGTTTCCGTATCCAGGCTGGAAAAAGCGTCATCGAGAATGAGGATCGGCGGATTCTTGATGATGGCCCGGGCGAGGGCAGTACGCTGTTTCTGCCCCCCCGAAAGGCGCACACCCCTTTCTCCCAGCATTGTCTCGAATTGGCGGGGAAAAGCCTGGATACTGGGCAAGATATCGGCGATGCGGGCCGATTCTTCCAGTGTTTCCAGATCGGCGTCTTGATTGCCAAAGAGGATGTTCTCCCGGATCGTTTCAGAAAACAGGAAGATGTCCTGGGAGACGAAGCCGATGTCTTCCTTGAGTCTGACCGGGGGTAGCTGGGTGATGTCGATGCCGTCGATGAAGATGGTGCCGGGCGGCGGTTCGAAGAGCCGGAGCAGCAGGTGGATCAAAGTGCTTTTACCGGCGCCGGTCTCACCGATAATGCCGCAGGTAGTGCCGGCGGGGATCGCCAGCGATATTTCCTGGAGTGGCGCCGGTTCTTCCTTCCCATAGGCGAAACTCAAGTTTTTAAACTCGATCTTGCCCTGAAGTGGTGTTGCAGGGCGGGGTGATTCTTCTTGACGGTAGCCGGGGGCAACGGGGGTATCCATGATCTCGAGAATCCGGCTGAGGGCGGCGGCGCCCCGTTGGTATTGATTTAGTACTTGACCGACTGCCATGACCGGCCAGGTCAGCATGGCCAGGTAGCCGTTAAAGGCAACAAATTCCCCCAGCGTCATGGCGCCCTGAAATACCTTGCGACCGCCGAGCCATAAAACAATGGCGGCGGATATGCCGGTCAATATCCGCATCAAGGGCCACAGCACCCCCCAAAGCATAGCCAGCCAAAGGTTTTTACGCCGGTATTCCCGGCTCAGGCGGTTGAAGCCGTTGATCTGGTTTTCCTCTTGCGCGTAAGCCTGGACGACCCGGAGGCCGGCAAAATTCTCCTGGACATAGGAGGATAACAGGCTCAAGTGTTGCTGGATATCCCGTGAACGTTCAAAGATGGTCCGGCCGAAGAAGCGCATGGAAACCGTGAGCAGGGGGAGGCACAGGAGCGACCAGAAAGTGAGCATGGGGTCGATGGCAATCATGAAGAACAGGCTGCCTGAGATGAGCACGGCCATATCGATGATGACGATGGAGCCGAAACCCATGAGCTCCCGCACCGATTGCATGTCATTGGTCAAGCGGGACATGAGGTCGCCTGTCTTTGTATGCTGGAAATAGGAAAGCGGCAGCTTCAGGAGATGGGAAAAAACCTCGCTCCGCAAGTCCCATTCCACGCGCCGGGAAAAGCCGAAGATATTGACCCGCCAGAAATAGCGGCAGGTGGCCTGTAGTAGCGCTGCCGCCAGGATCAACAACGGATACTTGAGCAGGGTGGGCAAGACCGCGCCTTGGTGCATGACGGCATCGATCCCCCCTTTAATCAGCCAGGGGATGGCCATGCCCATCAGGTCGGTGGCAAAGAGGGCGGCAATGCCGAAAATCAGCAGACGCCGGTAGCGTTTAAACAGGAATTTAACCCGGGAAAAATAACGAAAAATGGATTACAACCTCGTCTTTAGAATGCAATAAAACAAAGCGGCTTCCCATGGGGGCCTGTTTGTTATGTTTGTATAGAAAACTATCCCGCCGAAAAAAGCAATGAAGAAAATTTCATTATAAAAATCAGCATGGCGCCTTTGTAAAGAGCAGAGAATATGTGGCACTACCGGAAAACTAGGCGTATAGAAGAGGCGGGCAAGGGAGACAAGCCGTTTCACTCTGGGCCGTACGGCTGCATTCCAGAAACTGGAGGCGATGGTTAGAGCCTTCTCAAGAAAATCGTTCTTTGCGTAGATTGACGAGAACGGAGGATTTATGGATAGTTCCATCTTGATTCATGAAGTTCCGCTCCGGTTGGGCTTTTTCTTCGCCATTCTGCTTTTCATGGCCCGCTGGGAGGTTATTGCTTCCCGCCGCAAATTGACGACTGCCAAGGGAGCGCGGTGGTTTGCCAATCTGGGGCTCGTTGCAATCGATGTGATGGCCCTGCGATTATTGCTTCCCCTGCCGGCGGCAGGCATGGCCCTATACGCTGCCTACCAAGGCTGGGGGATATTAAACAACGCCATCCTGCCGCAATGGTTCAAAACAGTTCTTGGTGTTTTGAGCCTCGATTTCGTTATTTACCTGCAGCATGCCATGTTTCATGCGATACCGCTTTTCTGGCGTTTCCATCTGGTTCACCACACGGATCTTGATTTTGATGTGACTACCGGGGTACGTTTTCATCCCGTGGAGATTTTTCTGTCCATGGGAATCAAGATGGCCGCCGTGGTTTTGCTGGGGGCCTCCGCCGCCGCCGTCATACTTTTTGAGGTTCTGCTCAATGCGACCAGCATGTTCAACCACGGCAACGTTCGCCTGCCGGGCCACATCGATGGGGTGCTGCGTCTCTTCGTGGTTACACCCGAAATGCACCGGGTGCACCACTCAGTGGTGATTAAGGAACACAACAGCAACTTTGGATTTAACCTCCCCTGGTGGGACCGTCTCTTCGGAACCTATCGTCCCCAACCTGCCGCAGGCCACGAGGACATGGTCATAGGCCTCAGTCACTTTCGTGATCCCCATTCTCTAAGCCTCCCCCGCCTCCTCATTCTTCCCTTTATCACGAAGCCCCCTCGTTGAATCGTTTTGGAGTTGGTTTAAGCAGTCACTTGGATAATGTCAAATAAGTATTTGAAACTTGGCAGTTTCTGCATCTACGCTATAGTGTTGGACGCCCTCATCCCGAGCCGGCCAATCTATGGGGAATCTTTCCGTAATACTGGCTGCCTCAATCGAAGTGATGAATCAACCCCTTAGCAGGTCGTTTGGCTACCATGATCCTCAAGAAGGCCTTGCTGATAGTCTTTAATGTTTTCAAATAAAAGCGCAGGAGCGCCAATATCAAATGGCTTCCGGGTCATTGCCCCGATCTTTTTACCGATAATCTCCACCACCTGTTTTGCAAGCTGGTAAGGATTTTCCTTTCTGGCCAAAATATGTTCCAGGCGCTGGTCGAAAATATCTTTGTTTTCCGAGATCAGGCTTTCGTAATATCTGAAAATCTCGTGTTCCACTATTTTCGTGATTTCCGCCCTGATCCTCTCTTTCCTCCGAATATCCAGCATGCCGCTTTTCGCCAAAAATTCCCGATGCTCACCAATTTTTTCCACGAGAATGTCGATATGCTGATTTTCGGTTGCGACGGTCTTGATAATTGGCGCGGTCCATTCTCGCGGGGCTGAGCCAAGTTCCAACATCATCTTGATCTCTGTAACCAACCTGTCTGCTCCGTCCTTATCGGCTTTGTTCACCACAAAAATATCACCGATCTCCATAATGCCGGCTTTCATGGCCTGAATATCATCGCCGGAACCGGGCATCATCACCATAATCGACACATCAGCGGCCTTCACAATATCCACTTCGTCCTGCCCAACCCCAACCGTCTCAATTAAGACATAATCCTTTCCAAAAGCATCAAGAATTTTAACTGCATCGGCCGTCGCGCGTGCGAGTCCGCCCAGGCTTCCCCGACTGGCCATGCTGCGGATGAAGACGCCCTCATCATTGCTGATGCCCGCCATCCTGACCCTGTCGCCTAATAATGCTCCCCCTGTAAACGGGCTGGTGGGGTCAACGGCGATGATCCCTACCGTATCGTTCCGGCGTCTGAGCTCTTTCGTAATTTTATCGGTTAATGTGCTCTTGCCTGCCCCTGATGGCCCGGTAATGCCGATTATATGGGCTTTACCGGTATAAGAATAGATCCTTTCCATGACCTCAAAAGCGCCGGGCTGCTCATTTTCTACCAGGGTAATCAGCTTGGCTAAAGCCCGGATCGATCCACGGCGCATTTCATCAACTAACTCCATTGGGCTTTCCTCTTGACCGGCTTCGCTTTTTCTCATCTGCACCGTACTTTTGAGATAATGCAATCGGCCACATCCTGAACCGTCCCCACACCCGGCGTAAAAACCGCTCCCACCCCCATTTCCAGAAGCTTTGACTTCTCCGCCGCGTTGAGGGTGCCACCGATCACTACCAGCACATCCTCCATATTACGTTCTTTCAGCCATTGCATCACCTTCGGCACTTCATACATTACCCCCGAGGCATAATAGCTCAGCGCGATGGCATCCACATCCTCTTCCAGGGCCGTCTTAACTACATCATCTATAATCTGGTAACGGGTAAAAATCACCTCCATGCCGGCATCCTTGAGCACCCTGGCGACATACCTTACATTTAACTCATGGGCATCCTGATCGCTCTTGGAAAGAAGCACCCTGATTTTCCTTTCAGCCATTATCCTGTTCCTCCCAATCCCGACTTCTTAACCGGAATAATATCCGAATCCGAAAACCTCCCGCATCACCCGGTGCATCTCGCCGGTAGTGGCTCCGGCCCTGGCAGCCTCGATTAAGGCCGGCATCAGGCAGCCGCAGGACCGGGGCCACTCCTTCTCAATCCTCAGGGCCGCCTCCCTTACCTTCTCCAGCGCCGCCCTGGTCTTGGCATTGTCTCTTTCCTGGCGGTACTTTTTCACTTTTGCTACGGCTGCGTCCTCGATCTCAGGTGAAACCCGGAAGGCCTCTACCTGCGGCGTTTCTTCCACCCGGTATTTGTTCATTCCCACCTTGACATCTTCACCTTTTTCCAGTCGTTTGAACCTGTCGTAGGCGGCCCTTTCCACTTCTCCCCTTATCCAGCCAGTCTCCCAGCATTTCATGAAGCCGCCCAGCTCTTCCATGCGCTTGAGTACCTTATTGATCTCCTCCTCCATCCGGTTTGTAAGCCACTCGATATAATAGCTGCCGCCTAAGGGATCGGAAACTTTTGTAATATCAGTCTCTTCGGAAATGATCTGTTGCACTCTAACCGCCAGTTGGACCGCCTCTTCCGTAGGGATGCCCAAGGCTTCGTCGTAGGAAGAGGTCCACATGCCGTCCAGACCGGACAGCATTCCGGCCATGGTCATGATGGTCGTCCGGATAATATTGTTTAAGGCCTCCTGGGCGGGCAGGGCAATGCCGCTGGTCTGGGAAACAAGAGGTCGATACTGCCAGGACTCCGGCCGCTTGCAGCCGAACTTCTCTTTAAAAGTCTTGGCCCACCATCTCCGCGTGGCCCGGAACTTGGCGATCTCCTCAAAAAGCTTCATCCCTATGTGGGGGTGAGCGTAAAATTTAGAGGCCACATCATCCGGATCCAAGCCCACCTTGAGGCACTCCTCCATTAAGCATACCGTATGCGCCAGGTTGAAGGCCGCCTCCTGAACAGGCGTGGCCCCGGCCTCGCCCACATTATACCCATCAACAGGTCCATGAAAGGATAGCGGACAATTCTCCACAACAAACTTGATAAATTCGACATCCAACTTCATGGCGGTCGCAGGCGGAAAGGAGGCGCAATCCCAGAACCAGCCGTGGTGATGAAGATTGCATGTCACCAGGTACAAGTTATCGAGAGACAGATTGCGTTCTTCCAAAACATAGGCCGCATAGGCCGCATTTACCGGCAGGGTATTGTCAAAGGCAATCAGCGTGGTAAATATTTTATTAATGGGCAAACCGTCATAGAGCGCCTTGAAATCTTCCCTGCTACTGATCGATAACCCACAATCTCCTACCTTCCCCCGCGCTTCCGGCTCATCAGGATCAAAGCCTCTCTGGGTAGGCAGATCAAGGGTTAGCACGTAGGTGGTGAATTCATCTTTTCCCACATGCAGGGTACTCCCCAGTTTAGTCAGCCATTCCCTCCTGCTGCGGGTCTCTTCGGCCGTCCCGAAACCGTAACCGTGGGCCATGATCAAAGGCATAACCTGGTAGTGGAGGGGGTAATTCCCCCGAGTAAGGGGATATTCACCGGGAAGCGCTATCTCCTTATAATCCATATCATTAATATCTTCAGGGGTGTAAACCGCCTTCAGTTCTATGCCCGACTCGTTGCTGGATATTATTTCCCCCCCGTCAAGCATCTGGGAAGACATGTCCCGCCAGCGCTTCTCCATCGCCATATTTTCTTTTTGGACCTCTTTGCCAAACATGTCTGTCAAGGCGCTCCTCCTATGCCAATGCCGTTAACTTTAATCTGCGGCTACACGCTAACCTGAATATTCCAGACGGTCGGATACCCCGGGGGGAGTACATCTTGATCCAACAGGGTCTTACAGCTTGGACAGTAGAACTCATGGTAAACTACAAAATCGGGATCCGGCGCATAATGTTCTCCTAAATCTTTTCCCGACACCTCCGCCTTCAGGGCATAATCTTTATAATTTTCAGCCGCCTCACAGAATACATGCCCGCACTTTATACACCGGATATGTTTGTTCGTGGTTATCTCCAGGTATTCGTGCATCCGTACCAACCGTTTTGACTCGTCTTTAGAAATGGCTGCAGGCGCGGGCGGGCTTGCCCAGTCCTCCCGCCGTTTTCTTAAGGCTTTTCTGCATCGTTCGGTAGCCTCGGCATTTACTTTTTCTTTATCAGGAGTTACGACCACCCCATAAACCTCCTCGGCATGTTTCAGAGTGGCAAGCTCATTTTGCACGTCTTTAAGAACAAGCAGCGGTTCCCGATCAAGCGGATCGCCGTATCCGGAGCCGCCGCCGCCGTAAAGATAGACAATATCTCCCGCCCGGGCCGGTCGGGATGGCACCATCGGAGGATAATCCTTGATCTCCCCTCCTTCCAACGCCTGAATCTCCTCCAGGGTGTAAGGAAGCTGACGTTGCTTGATTTTATCCTGAATATTAGTATTCTGAGCCAAAACCACGCGCGCCATGCCGGCGCCGCTCCCTCCATATATGCCGGTGCCCGAGGGGCTCTTACTTCCCTGGCCGATGACCACCAACTCCACCCCCGGGGTTTTGTGCACCATGTAAGCGATTTCCAACCCCACTCCTCCCCTGAACTTGCCTGGTCCGCCTGAATCAGGAGCTTGTCTGCGGGAAAGATACAAAAAGGGCATAAAGGACTCGTACATTTCCAGGTCGGAGGCAATTACCTCGGGCGTGTAATGAAATACCCCCGTATCCACCCCATCCCACTGAGGCCCTGCCCCTTGCCCATTGGCTAAAAAGTCAAAGAGGACGGTTCCCATGGTTCGCCCGTGCTGGCTTATCCCTCCCCACAACAAATAAAGGGGATTATTATTCCAACTGGCGCTTTGATCGGTATAGTATTTTTCGTTGGTGATCAGCATATTGGAAAAGACGTTGTCCAGCATGGCCATCAACATCAACATCGGGCACATCGGCCCCAAGCTCACGGCAGCCGGCCACTCCGCATTAACAACCGAACCCAGGGGAGCTATCAATTCTTCTATGACGTTCAGGGTACCCCGGTTAAACCGTTCTTCCCAGCATAGTATCATACATAAGGTAGTGAAAACACATCCATAAATCGCCACCGAGGAACAGTTGGTGGGGCCGCCGCTCTGGGGATCGGTCCCGGTATAATCGAGGAATAATTTGTCCCCCTTTTTAGTGAGAGACAGACAAATCTTTTTCAATTCATAGGCGGTCCCATTATGATCCAGGCAAACTACGGTTCTCCAGGTGCCATCCGCCAGCTTTCCCAACTTTTCCCGGGCAATTTTCTCACTATCCGCAATCATTTTCTCAAATATTGCCTGCATGGCCTCCAGGCCATACTTCGCCATCAGCTCCAGCACCCGGGCTTTTACCACATTGAGACCCGCCACCCGGGCTTTGGTGTCCAAGACGATGCCCACCGGATCCCGCGTTGCCCTTTCCAGCAGTTTATATACGTCCGGGCGCTCCTTCCCCTTTTCCATTATCTTTAACCCCGGCACTCTCAGTCCCTCATGGAAAACCGTTTTGGCGGTGGGAGGCATCCCGCCTGGTTCTATGGCGCCCACCTCCGGCGTATGGAAAAGCGCGGCGACCCATCCGATCCGCTTCCCCTGGTAAAAAATGGGGGCAACACATCCCTGGTCCGGGGCGTGGTTTCCTCCGATGTAAGGATCATTCCAGAAAAAGACATCGCCATCATAGATGCCTGGTTCTACGCTATACCACTCTATCGTCGTTTTTATCATCTTTTCGGAGCCGACAATATGGCCCAGCAAACCGGCCGAACTGTCGATGGTGTTTCCCTCGGTATCAAAGAGAGAACATAAAACCTCTTTGGCTTCGGTAACAACTACCGAGCCGGACACCAGCTCCATGGCATATCTGCCCTCCCAGAGGGCTTGCCATATCTTATGTTTGGCTACCTGGTAAGTTATAGGGTCTAATTCCCGTTGCTGATTATCTGTCATGGCAGGGGGCCTCCTCTTTTTCAAAATTTTTCAAATACCACATTACGGTACTGGTCAACTTTAATCTCCTGCTCCGGCAGGATTACGATCGTGGTAGTGGGAGCTTCGATAATAGCAGGACCTTTAATCTCATTCCCATGCAGCAATTGGTTGTAGTCGTAAATGGGAGTAAGCACATACTTACCCAATCTTCCGAAAAATGCCTTTCTTTCTCCCTTCAGGGCCGGTGCGGCATCTTGCCGGGGAGGTCCCGCTTCCGCTCTTATCCGGGGTTTGAAGGTTTTGCAGACGCTGGTAAGTTTGAAGAACGCAATTTGGATACCCGCTTCCCGATAAGCCGACCCCTTCCCATAAATATCCTCATAAATTTTTTCCCATTCATCGCAAATCTGTTGGATATCTGCCGGGGAAAGAACGCCCCCCTTTACCGGAACACTGACTTCGTGTACCTGACGGCCGTATTTCATATCCAGTTCCCGACGAAATAAGACTTCTTCCCCCTTAAACCCTTCTTTTTCCATATCTTCGGTGGCCTTTTCCTCCATGGCCTGAAAGGTAGCGGTTACTTTGGCCGGATCGGCGGGCATATCGTGAAACTCCGTCTTTTTGTAAACATGACACACATCGGCCAGCGCAATCCCCATGGCCGAAAAGACCGCCGATTGAGGGAATACATAAGCCTTATCAATTCCCAAATCTGAAATATAAGACCCCACATGCATCGGCCCGTTGCCCCCGTAAGAAAATATGCTGAAATCACGGGGGTCATACCCCTTTTCGATGACCGCCAGACGGATGTTGTCCGCCATGTAGGAATTCACAATAGAATATATGCCGGCCGCAGCCTCGACTACATCCATCCCCAGGGGCTTGGCTATTTTTTCTTCCATAACCTTAAAGGCTCTGTCCCTGTTGAGCTTCATGGTCCCTTCCAAAAAATAGTCGGGATTCAGGTACCCCAAAATGAGATCGGCATCGGTAACCGTAGGTTCTTCGCCTCCCAGATCATAACAAACCGGTCCCGGATGAGATCCGGCGCTATCCGGCCCTACTTTCAATTCTCCGGTAATCGGGTCTATCCGGGCGATGCTGCCTCCGGCCGCTCCGACGCAGGTTATGTTAATAATGGGGATAGCGACGCGGAACCTCATCATGATAGGCTCCTTACGAAACGACCATTCCCTATTATACAGGGTGCTCACGTCAAAGCTCGTTCCTCCCACATCGGTGGTGATAACATTATTTATACCCAGCAGATCGGCAAAGTATTTACAGCCGATGACCCCGCCCACCGGTCCTGACTCGATGGTGGAAACCGGCCGGGCCGTGGCTGAACTGGTAACTCCACCATAGGCATGCATAATGGAGATGGGACGGGAAAGCCCCTTGCCCATAAGTTCTTTATTTAATGAATTGATATAATCCTTCATCAATTTCCCGATGCAGGCATCAATGACCACCGTCATGGAACGGGCATATTCCCTGATTTGGGGCGCCACCTCATGACTTACGGAGATATAAAGGTCGGGATAGGCTTCCTCAATCATTTGTTTTAGTTCTTGCTCATGTTGGGGATTGATGAAGGACCAGAACAGACAGATCGCAATCGCCTCCACTCCCTCCGCCGCAAGCTCGTCGATGGCCTGCCTGGCCTGCTTCTTATCCAAAGGGATTACCGCCTCCCCAAAGCAATCCACTCTTTCGGCAATTCCCTTAATCAAATCTTTGGGAATCAAGGGAGTCGGCTTTCGGCAGACCACCTGATGGCGAATCTCCTCTTCACTTAAGCCGTCGGTCCGGGCCCCCCCGCGCATGATAATAGTGGTGTCCTCATGACCTTTAGTGGTTAACAGCCCAACTTTACCAAATTTTCTATTAATTACCGCATTAGTGCCCAGGGTCGTCCCATGACCAAAGAAAACCGTATCGCGCAAAACTTCTTCCGTGCTGAGCGCCGCCTTGGCTACCGCGTTTTCCAGGGAAGCCATTACCCCCCGCTTGAAATCCTGATAGTTCGTAAGGGCTTTACCCTGAACCATATTTCCTTCCTGATCGATAATGATCGAATCGGTAAAGGTGCCCCCTGTATCTATCCCTATTAAGAATTGCCTCTTCCCTGCCATAATGCCAACCTCCCCTTCATGCTTTTCCCTACGATTGAACCCGCACACCCTAAAAAACAGGTCACGATGCCTTTTCAACAACCACAACCGGCCTGCGGAGGGCTATCTTCAGGGCCTTCTCAGCCGGAAGCCCGGCAGCACCCGATCCCGGGAAATCTGCTGGACGACAAGTTCCACCTCGGCGCCGACCTTTACCTCCTCCGGGGCTGTCTCCACCAGGGGAGTAAGCACCCTTAATCCAAGAGGAAAATCAACCAGGGCAAAGACCAGCGGCGCTTTATATCCCATCGGCACGCCGGCAACCATCACCGTAAAGACGTAAATCTTTCCTATGTTGCCGATATTGACCCACTCCAGATCATCAGAGACGCAATCAGGACAGACCGTCCTTGGCGGCCACGCCACCCGGTCGCATTCTTTACACTTGGTGGTAGTAAACCTTCCTTCCCGAAGATGGTCAAAAAACTTGTAGAGCTTATTAAATTTCTTTTCTTCCTGGGGATAGGGGTCCATTGCTATATAATAAGGTTCAGCCATTATACCCTCCCATAGATAGCGACGTGATTTTCTACACCCATGCCACTCATGGTATGAGCCAGCGCAAACCTGGCATCCTTAACCTGCCTTGGCCCTGCCTTGCCCCTTAATTGCCAGAAGAGCTCCACGGCCTGGGCAATCCCGGTCGCGCCAAAGGGATGCCCCATCCCTATTCTTCCCCCGCTGGGATTCACCACAACCTCCCCGCCATAATCAGACCTGCCCTCCTCAATAAAGCTCCCGCCTTCACCTTTCTTACAAAAACCCAACTCCTCATACTCCACTATTTCGGAGATGGTAAAACAGTCGTGCACCTCCGCCACATCTACATCGCCCGGCGTTATCCCCGCCATTTTATAGGCATGCTCAGCAGCTATCTTCAGGCCCGGCCAACTTGACCAATCCTTCTCAACATTTGCCAGGGTGGCGGCTAAGCTGGTCTGACCAAAACCAAGAATATACACCGGGTCTTTGATGAGGTCTTTGGCCCTCTCTTCCGAGGCAAGAATTACCGCGGCAGCTCCATCAGTATTGGGACAGCAGTCGAAGAGCTTGAGCGGCGAGGCAATAAGTTTGGAATTCATCACCTTTTCCAGTGTCACCCCCTTTTGAAAATGGGCATTGGGATTATTCATGGAATGGGTATGGTTCTTTACTGCCACCCTGGCGAGCTGTTCCTCGGTAGTGCCGTATTTCTGCATATGGGCCTGGGCGCAAAGGGCAAACATCGCCGGAGGAACCAAACCAAAACACGTCTCCCACTCTCGATCTCCGCCGGCCATAGCATTGAGAAATATCTCCTCATGGACAGGAATCAACACCTTCTCCGCACCCATACACATAACCAGATCTGCCTGGCCGGTGATAATAGCCATCTGCCCCATCCGCATTGCCACGGTGCCGCTGCCGCACTGGCACTCTACCCGTGCGATGAGGCTGGTTGGTTTAATCCCCATCGTCTCGGCGGCAATAGGAGCTGGATGCCCTTGAAAGGCAGACCTCTCCGGATATACAGATGAGAACACAAGCCCATCGATATCCTTGGGTAAGATGTGTTTGTTGCTATCGAAGGTTGCCTTGCCTGCCTCCGCGATCAAATCTCTGAAGGTTGCCTCTCGCTCCCCAAATTTCGTCATACCGGCGGCAACAATCACTGCTCTTTTCATAATTTCTCCTCCCTTACGGACTCTACCAAGCGGCGATCCCATTATCTACGGAAAGGATATGGCCGGTTACCGCATCGGAGGCACGCGACGCCAGATAGATAGCGGTCCCCTTCAGATCGCCCGGCACTCCAAACTTACCGGTGGGGATGATTGCCTCTGCCTTCTTTAAAAACCCGGCCATGTCCTCCACACCCATGCTGGCAGCAAGCTGTGTCCCCCCGAAAAAACCGGGGGCAATAGCATTGACGTTCATGCCATATTTTGCGTATTCCAGGGCTGCTTCCCGGGTCAAATTTACCACCGCCCCTTTGGTGGCCGCATAGTGCGGAAGGGGGGCCACGCCACTGGTGCCGACCAGGCCCCAGATTGAAGCAATATTGATGATCTTGCCCCGTTGCTGCTTAATCATGACCTTGGCCGCCTCCCGCATGCAGAAAAAGACGCCGTTGAGATTAACCTGAACTACTTTGTTCCAGTCCTCAAAGGAAAGCTCATGGATCGGCTGGGACCTGCCGGCAATCCCTGCATTATTGATGATTATATCCAGAGCGCCAAATTCTTTAACGGTAGTTTCCACCATCCTCTTCACGTCCTGTTCCTTAGTGACGTCAGTAGGTATGGCCAGCACCCTTCCCCCCAGTTTTCCGATCCTCGCCATGGTCTCATCCAGAAGCTTCTCCTGACAATCAGCGCCCACCACATCCGCCCCCGCCTCGGCCATCGCTTCGGCAAAACACGCCCCCAGACCGATGCTGGCGCCGGTAACTATGGCGACCTTGCCCTTCAAAGTGAATAGTTCATCTATACCCATCGTCATTACCCCCTATAAGTATTCTTGCTTGCTGACAATAACCCCTTCCCTCTCAAGTTCTCCGATTTTCTCATCGTTATAACCCAAAAGTTCCCTGTAGATATAGTCGTTATGCTCTCCCAGCTGCGGCGCCGGAGTTTCTAAGGCCCCCGGGGTGGCAGAAAGATGAGGAACCGGACCCGGTATCTTCAACTTGCCAATCCCGGGGTAGTCAACCTCAAACATATTCTTCCGGGAATTATATTGGGGGTCCTCAACCAGAGCGGGGATATCATTTACCGGCGCGCTGGGAATACGATTTTTTTTCAGCAGCTCTACTGTCTCTTTCACTGTCCTGGTCTTTAACCATTCCCGGATAATATTATCAGCCTCTTCCCCATGCTTGTAATAACTTCGGCCTTCTACCGTCGCAAATTTAGGGTCTTGGGCCAATTCCGGCTTGCCCATAACCTCGCAGAGTTTATACCACTGCCGATCCAAGGCCGTGGCAATGATCAGCCATCCATCCGTAGCTTTAAAGGGACCATAGGCGCCCCAGCCCCACTTATTCCCCATGCGGGTATATTTCTCCTGAAGACTGGTCCACTGAAGGATGGCATACTGCAAAGGATAGGTCGCCGACTCAAAAAGGCTGACATCCACCATTTGCCCCTGACCGGTCCTCTCCCTGTGAAATAAGGCGATCAAGGTTCCCTTGACGCCGCATAACCCCCCTAAAGTATCGGCCATCCCCACCGGCATCCTTAAGGGCGGACCATCGGGAAATCCGTTGATATCCATCAGCCCGCTCGCTCCCTGCGCCAATATATCGTAGCCGGGCTCAGCGCTGTAAGGACCGGACTGACCATAGGTGCTTACTGCCACCCAAATCAGTCGGGGATTGATCTCTTTCATCGTTTCATAACCTAAACCCCAGTTATCCATTACCCCGGGGGCATGGTTGTCAATAATTATGTCAGATATCTTGGCCAGGTCTTTGAAGGCCTTCTTCCCCCCCTCTTTCCTAAGGTTCAAACTCATCGACTTGCTATTCCTGTCCTTGTAGGCATAATACAACCCGATTTTTTTATCCCCCTTTTTGATAAAGGGAGGGCTGTCGCGTATAAAATCCATCACCTCGGGATCCTCAAACCTGATGACCTCCGCCCCGAAATCGCCCAGTTGCGTACCGATGATCGGACCTGCCCAAAAACGTCCGTGCAGCAAAACCCTAATACCTTCCAGCGCCTTAGTCATTCCATTCCCTCCTCATAAAAATTACGGCTGGATAATTTCAAACAGTATCCCCAGCAGGCTCTCCGGGCGCAAAAAAGCCACCCTTGTTTTTTCTATCTTCATCTCTCCTACCACCATCAATCCATTTTCCTTAAAATGCTTCAGGGCAGCATCCATATCCTCTACCTCCAAAGAAATGTGATGGAGTCCCGGCCCGCGCGACTCAATAAATTTGGCAATTAAGCCCTGGGGATCGGTACTCTGGGAGAGTTCAAAGGTTGATTTACCTACCGAGACCATGGCGGATTCCAGCTTTTGGTCGGGAAACTCCTGCCGCTCGATAACTTCAGCGCCAAAGACCCGTTTAAGAAAATCAATCGCCTCATCCAAATCCCTTACGGCCATACCCACATGATGTATTTGGTTAACGATGTTAGCAGCCATCATTCCCCCTGCTTTTTACATAAAATGATTGTTAAAGAATGCCCTTTTCTCTTGCCTTTTTCACAATTTCCGCCTCTGGCCACCATTTCTTGATGGCCAGATCTTCAGCCAGGACATTGGCCGCCAGATAGCCGGCGCCCCAAATCACACAGCCGCCGGGGTAACAGCTTGATCCTCCCACATAAAGATTCTTGATCGGAGTCCGGGTTTGAGAACATTCATCGTTAGGCCTCTGGAAACCCATCTGGAGCGGCAGGTAAGCGCCCTGCTTGAAAGATCCCTGCACCATATCTGCAAACTTATCCGCAACGCCCAGCGGCGTAAAAAGTCTATATTGCCAGATAGTCTCTTCCGTCATATTGGGAGCATAACGGTTAAGAACGGCTAAACACCTCTGTGCCTGGCTCTCCTGAAATGACATCTTGTACCAGGTGTCGCTCCCCGTGGTGAGATTATAAGGAGCCAACCGGGTTATCAGACCGCTGCACCTCCCCTTAGGCGCCTGACTGGCATCATGAATGCTGGGGAAGGAGGCATGAAAAATCGGCTCTTCCGAAAGCTCGCCCCGGTAAAGGGCTTCTAGTTCGGCAATTACCTGCGCTTCCGTATCAACGCCCAGAATATAAATGAAGGCGCTGTCCAAGTCGAGATCAGAGGCGGCCGCCTTAAAATGAGGGGGCTCTTCCAGACAAAGATGCATGGTCATTAGACTGAATTTTTCCCACTCCCAGTCCTCAATCTTGGCGACAAAATTTTCTTCCAGGTTATTTTTGCCGACCAGATTGATGAAAGTCTGCTGAGGATCAATGGTGCTTAAAACCGCCCGGGCCTCCAGAATACTGCCGTCATCCATCTCCACACCGCGGGCAACGCCGCCTTCCACGATAATCCGTTTGATGCGTTGCGGTCCAAGAACCATGCCCCCGTTCTCATGAATCATTTTCCCCAGGGCAGAAGCAATGGTATGAGATCCTCCCGTGCATAACTGGTAATTGGCGGCGCGGTTAAGGTAAAGGAGAACTAGATAGCCCATCCCGGGCGTGTCGTAGGGAAGACCCCACATACAGGTCAAATAAAGCAGCATGGCCCTGATCGCATCGTTTTCGAAGTATTGGTGGATAATCTCACGGGCGCTTTTCTCCGAAAATTCCATTACGATCCGGCCGACCTCGGAAGATTGCAGCTGCACCACCTGATCCAGAGTGGGCATAGCCGGCACATAGGTGGCAGGAGCGATAAAATTGTCCACGCAGTTTCTCGCTATCTCATGAAGCTCCCGGTAACTATCTGCATCTGACCGGGAAAACTGGGCAAAAGACTTACAGGTGCTCTCCACATCGTTGTATAATTTTACACATCTCCCGTCGGACAGGGGCATGGCAAATTGCAGGGACGGGCGAACATGCCCGCAGCCGTAAGCCTGAAAATCAAGATCCTGATAGATAGGAGCATAGTCCACCATCATCATATAAATCGCATGCGTGTTAAAGATATAACCCGGCAAAAGAAGCTCGTCGGTGGCCAGGCCTCCTCCCATTTCGTATCTCCGTTCCAAGACCAATACCTTGGCCCCTGCCTTGGCAAGGTAAGCGCCGGCTTCCAATCCATTAGGACCGCCGCCGATAATTATCACATCATATTTTTTTTCCATGGCTTTCTCTCCTTATTGCCTTTAAGCTGACAATGCCCGCTGCTTGCCGATAGCGACAGGCAGGGAACAATGTTAGTACTCCCGCCCCGCTTCCTTCCAAGGTTGGCGCAAGCTATAATCGTCGCTAATCACCTTGTAGCAGTTGTAACCGGCTGTGGACATCCCAAACCCCAGCGGGTGCCAACCGCTCCCGGTGCCGTACAAACCTTTTATGGGCATCCGATGATCGGAAATCTCCGGTATGGGGCGATTCCAGCCGATCTGAGAAAGCATGCAATCCACTATGTTCCAGGTACCGCGGGTGGGAACCTGGGGAAGCCGGTAGGTAATGTCCCAGGGGCTGTCGATATTATAGCCGATCACATTGTCCCAAGTCATATTAGAGGCAAATTCTCCCCATTTATTCATGATAAATTCCGCGGCCTTGACCTCTGCCTTCGCCCACTCTTTTTCCGTAAAATCGCCCACCTCGCAGGTATATAATTCATTCCCGAGAGAGCATTTTCCCTTCGGAGCATAGGTGGGATCTCCGATTACACCGTAACTCCAGGTTAGCGGCTCCCCATCCACAAGCGGCGCCCCGGGATACTCCTTACCCAACTTTCTGCGCCAATATTCCCGGGACGGACTCCAGGGATCTTTGTCGCCCAAACCAACGAAAGCGCACTCTTCTATATCAGGATCAAAGGCGGCGCTCTTGTACTTCGGGGGCTCATGAACCGCCCAGTGACACCACCAGAGACAGGGGGAAGCATAAACGTACAGGGCCTTGATTTTAGCGATAATGGCGGGTGATAAAAGGCCGTCGTCCAACAACTTCAGACATAAATCCTGGGGGCTGACGCTGCTCACCACGATCCTGGCTTTCACCTCGGAACCATCCGCCAGGCGGACACCCGTCGCTTTGCCGCCTTCCACTAAAATCTTGACGACCCCTTTGGCGGTGAAAAGCTTACCGCCGTTTTCTACGACAATCTTCTGGGCGGCATGGGCCAAACTGTGGGTCCCCCCCCGAATAAATCCGGTGGCGCGGGCGGAAGCCATGATAATGGCCAACACCGACATGCCCGTGCCCTGGACATGCCCGGGCGCTCCCCACCAGGAGTAACTCCCGCGCAAAAGGCTGCATTTTATTTCGGGGCTCTCGAAAAGTTCGTCGCATACCTGCATCAGTGATTTGTCAACCCAATTAGGATCAATGCCATGCCGGGCGCCTTCCTGCCTGATCTTCTGGAAAAATGCATCCGGCTGGTTGGCAGTTGCCGGCGTCCATATCCAGCGATGGAACTCCGGGTAGAGCCACTCATCCCAGACCTTGGCAAAACCCATCAGGGTATCGGCATCACGTTGAGAAAATCTGGCGAGCGCGGCAGCCTGCTTTTCCCACGTCGGATCGTATTTCGCGTTATGAAATACCAGGGCGGAATCATCTTCCTTAAACGCCATCCCCACCGAACATTTGGGCAGCATGAGACTCCCCCCCTTTTCTTCAAAATCGGGGAAGTCTTTCCACATCAAATCGTGGTAATAGGTGCAATGGGCGGTGGAATGAATGTTGGAAACGAAACCCGGGGCCGCGCTCTCCTCCGATGACCATCCTCCCCCGACCTCGTGTCTTGTTTCAAATATCGCGGTCTTCATGCCGCCAAACTTGGTTAGATACATGGCCGTAACCAAACCTTTGTTACCGCCGCCAATTACTATTGCGTCATATTGCGCATCTGCCATGAAAATTCCTCCTTTTTTATATTTCTGGAACAAATACCGCAACTTGAAAAAATATATTAGGTTAAGGGCCTGTCAGAAAATAATCCGATACTTTGATTTATTTTCTGACAAACCCTTGTACCCGATGGGAAAAAAGTGTGATCGGTATTTCCTGACAGAGGTTAAGAACCAAAAACAACGCGCCAAGCATACTTCCAGGGGCTTTATGAGCCTCAGGAAGTATAGTAATGATCAGTGCTGAGTTTCTTATGGAGGATTTCGCAGAAAGGAACAGAGATGGATGCGAGAAATGCCTTCTATCAGTGTTTTTGATAACTTGAAGCATCACATCCCTCATTAACCGCCGGTTGACGTGCAGAACACGCTATCCTCGAATAAGGATAAATTGGTCAGGAGTTGATTTTTGACAATTCCAAGTAACAAGCGCATTTGGCGCCACGGATTCAGGTGCTTACCTAGGCCTTCTATTGATTTTCTTTCAAGCTGTCAAGGATAAAGCCCGGACAAAACTGACCATTTGACATAAGGTGGCTGCCGTCGGTTAAAGCGGTGCGAATAATCTAAAGCGGGCAGCCCTTCTTCATAAAAAGGGCTTTCGCTTCCAA
>OBOI01000138.1_pt1 | contig 29450 bp, 31 predicted proteins | sample 1670151 | NCBI WGS metagenome assembly OBOI01 (sample SAMEA104232303, study PRJEB22302) | sediment metagenome | biome: forest; feature: aquifer; material: sediment | place: USA | collected 2011-08-07 | depth 0.01 m | reverse complement strand
GTCATTTCGCTCGGCGGCATGGTCTATGCGGGTTCGGTGCGCGTTGGCGGCGACAAGTTCGACGAGGCCATCATCAACTACATCCGCCGTAACTACGGCATGCTGATCGGCGAAACCACCGCCGAGTCGATCAAGAAGCAGATCGGTTCCGCCTTCCCCGGCTCCGAGGTCAAGGAGATGGAAGTCAAGGGCCGCAACCTGGCTGAAGGCATTCCGCGCAGCTTTACCATTTCCTCCAACGAAATCCTCGAAGCGCTCACCGATCCGTTGAACCAGATCGTCGGTGCCGTGAAGATCGCGCTGGAGCAGACCCCGCCCGAACTCGGCGCCGACATCGCGGAGAAGGGCATGGTGCTCACGGGCGGCGGCGCGCTGCTGCGCGATCTCGACCGCCTGCTGATGGAAGAAACCGGCCTGCCGGTGATCGTTGCCGACGATCCGCTGACCTGCGTTGTCCGCGGCTCGGGGCTGGCCCTCGAAAAGATGGACAAACTCGGCAGTATTTTCGCGAACGAATAGCGTCGCTCCTCGTTAGTGTGCAAGTCGGCGCAATGGATGCGCTGACATGCCGTTTTCAATTGCCAGGGGCGCTATTCACGTGATGTCCGTCGTCGGCCATTCGCCGCCACCGTTTTTCAAACGGGGTCCCGCGCCGCTTACGCAACTGGTCTTCTTCCTGACGCTGTCGGTCGTTCTGCTGTTCGTCGACCTTCGCTTCCATACGCTCGAATGGGCGCGACTGGCGGTGACCACGGTGGTCTGGCCGCTGCAACGACTGGCCGGCATGCCGGTGGAGGCGGCCGGCGGGGCCGGGCAGTATTTCTCCAGCCTGGCGACACTCCAGGTCGAGAATGCCGAGTACAAAAAGAAGGCGCTGGCGACAGCCAACCAGTTGCTGCGCCAGGAACACCTGGAACAGGAAAACATGCGCTTGCGCGCCCTGCTGGACATGAAGGCGCGCCAACCGGCCGAAGGCCGCATCGGCGAAATCCTCTACGCCGCCCGTGACCCCTTCTCGCGCCGCGTCATCATCGACAAGGGCTTGCAGGAAGGCATCGTTGCCGGCCAGGCCGTCATCGACGACATCGGCGTCATCGGCCAGGTAACGCGCGTCTTCCCGCTTACCAGCGAGGTCACGCTGCTCACCGACAAGAATCAGGCGATTCCCGTTGAAGTGCAAAGGAACGGCTTGCGCGCCGTCTTGAACGGTGCCGGCTCGGGCATGATGGAACTGCGCTTCCTCGCTTCCAATGCTGACGTCAAGCCGGGCGACACGCTGGTGACGTCCGGACTCGACGGCGTCTATCTGGCCGGACTGCCTGCGGCCAGGGTTTCCCGCATCGACCGGGACAATTCCTACGCCTTTGCCCGCATCACCTGCGAGCCGCTGGCCGGTGTCGAACGCCATGGTCAGGTGCTGGTACTCGGCAAGCGTGAAGTCGTGGCACCGCCGCCGGAGGAAGCCCTCGATGCTCTGGGCAAAACCGGCAAAGGCAAGCGTGTCAGGAAGGCCAAAAAGCAATGATGCAACCCTCCCATTCCTCGCGCCGGATTCTGCTGCCTGCGCGTGCATGGTTCGTCATATTTTCGCTGAGCCTCGCCCTGCTTCTGAATCTGATCCCCTTTGGCCGGCTGCCCCTGGTGCCCGACTGGGTGGCACTGGTGCTGACCTTCTGGTGCGTACATCAGCCGCTGCGTGTCGGCATGGGCTCGGCGTTCTTTCTCGGCCTGCTGATGGATATCGTCGACGGCAGCGTCATGGGTCAGCATGCGCTGGCCTACGTGCCGCTCGCCTTTGCTGCCGGCGGCCTTTCCCGGCGCATCCTCTGGTTTCAGCTGGGACGACAGGCGCTGCACGTGTTGCCGATGCTGCTGACGGCGCAGATCGTCATGGTCGTCGCCCGCATGGTGGGCGGTGGAGAATTTCCGGGCATTCTTTTCTTCCTTTCCAGTTTCGTCGCTGCGCTGCTGTGGCATCCGCTGACCTACCTGCTGCTGCTGCCCCAATACCGGCCCGTGGAGCGGGACGAGAACCGCCCGATATGAGCTTTCAGACCAAGAAAACCTGTTCACCACGGCGAGCACGGCGACACGGCGAAAATCGGCAGATACTGCAAATCGGTTCGTGTGGATATTGTGCGCAAGCGGATGGCGCCCGCTTCTCGCCTTCGCGCCGTGTCGCCGTGCTCGCCGTGGTGAATCGCATTTAGGTCGTCGATGGAATTCAAGAATCCCCAGGAGGAACTCGAACGCTTCCGCGGCCGTCTTGGCTTCGCCGGCGGCTTCGTGCTGTTCTGCTTCGCCTTGCTGTTCCTCCGCTTCATCTGGCTACAGGTCATCCAGCACGACTACTACCGGACCCGCGCCGAGGAAAACCGCATTTCGCTGGTGCCCATCGTGCCCAACCGCGGCCTTATCGTCGACCGCAACGGCGTGGTGCTGGCGCGCAACTACTCGGCCTATACGCTGGAAATCACGCCCTCGAAAGCGATGAATCTGGACGAGGTGATCGACGGGCTGGCCCAGATCATCGACATTCAGCCCAAGGATCGCAAGCGCTTCAAAAAGCTGCTCGACGAAAGCAAAAACTTCGAGTCGCTGCCTATTCGCACCCGCCTGACCGACGAGGAGGTGGCGAAATTCATCGCCCACCAGTATCGTTTCCCGGGCGTCGACATCAAGGCGCGGCTGTTTCGGCAGTATCCGATGGGCGACTTCGGTTCGCACCTGCTCGGCTACATCGGCCGCGTGAACGACAACGATCTCGACAAGATCGAGGAAGAAGATCAGGAAGCCAATTACCGCGGCACTGAACACTTCGGCAAGACCGGCCTCGAACAGCATTACGAATTCGAACTGCACGGCCAGACCGGCTTCGAGCAGGTCGAGGTCGATGCCGGCGGCCATGCCGTGCGCACGCTGGAAAGCACGGCGCCGGTGGCGGGCAACAACCTGACGCTGACCGTCGATGCCAAGCTTCAGGAAGTGGCGGAGAAGGCCTTCGGCGATCGCAAGGGCGCGCTGGTTGCCATCGAACCCGCTACCGGCGGCATTCTCGCCCTGGTGTCCATGCCCAACTACGATCCCAACCTGTTCGTCGATGGCATCGCGCCGAGCGACTGGGAGCTGCTCAACACGTCGCCCGACAAGCCCATGGTCAATCGTGCCGTCAACGGCGCCTACCCGCCGGGTTCGACCTTCAAGCCTTACATGGCGCTGGGGGCATTGACCCTGGGCAAGCGCCGGCCCGAACAAACCATTTTCGACCCCGGCTTCTACAATTTCGGCAACCACACTTTCCGCGACGACAAGAAGGGCGGCCACGGCTCGGTCGACATGTACAAGTCCATCGTTCAGTCCTGCGATACCTACTACTACATGCTGGCCAACGACATGGGTATCGACAACATCTCCAACTTCATGCGCCAGTTTGGTTTCGGCCAGAGAACGGGTGTAGACGTCGAGGGCGAGTCCGAAGGCGTGCTGCCCTCGCAGGAATGGAAGCGCAAGCGCTTCAAGAAGCCCGAGCAGCAGAAATGGTATGCCGGGGAGACCATTTCCATCGGCATCGGCCAGGGCTACAACGCCTACACGCCTATCCAGCTCGCCCAGGCCATGGCCGCGCTCGCCAATGGTGGCGTCATGTTCCGGCCGCACCTGGTGCAGCACATCGTCGACACCAAGAGCGGCGCCAAGACCCCGGTCGAGCCCAGGCCGCTGCGCACCATTCCGCTCAAGCCCGAGCACATCGAGGTCATCAAACGCGCCATGGTCGGGGTCAACAAGGAAGGTACCGGTGCACGCGCCTTCGCTGGCGCCCCGTACGAGTCCGCGGGCAAGACCGGCACGGCGCAGGTGTATTCGCTGAAGGGCGAGAAATACTCGGAAGGCCACGTCAAGAAAGAGTTGCGCGACCATGCCTTGTTCATCGCCTTCGCCCCCGCCGACAAGCCGACCATTGCCCTGGCGGTGCTGGTCGAGAACGGCGGCTTCGGCGCCCAGGCCGCGGCGCCGATCGCCCGCCTGGTGCTCGACTACTACCTGCTCGGCAAGCTGCCCGATCAGCCGGCGCCGGAAGTCGAAACCGAATCGGAGGATGATTGATGCTGCGCCGCCTGTGGTTCAAGCTCGCCGATCCTGTCGATCAGCCGCTGATGATGTTTTCCTTCCTGCTGCTGGTGATGGCGTTGATCGTGGTTTCCAGCGCTTCGCCCGAGCGCGTTCCGGCGCAGATGCTCAACATGGCCGCAGCGCTGTTCTTCATGCGCCTGATGGCCCAGGTACCGCCGCAACGCCTGATGCATCTGGCCTTGCCTATCTATGTTCTCGGTATTGCCCTGCTGATTGCCGTTGCCCTGTTCGGCGACGTTTCCAAGGGTGCGCGGCGCTGGCTGAATCTCGGCTTCATGCGCGCACAGCCCTCGGAACTCATGAAAATCGCCATGCCGCTGATGCTGGCCTGGTATTTCCAGAAGCACGAGGCCATGCTGCGTATGCGCGACTATGCGATCGCGGCGCTGCTGTTGCTGATCCCGGTCGCCCTCATCGCCAAGCAGCCCGATCTCGGCACCGCCATCCTGGTGCTGGCGGCCGGTTTCTACGTGATTTTTCTGGCTGGCCTGTCCTGGAAGATACTCGTCGCCCTGGTCGTTTCCGCCCTGGCTGCCGCGCCGCTGGCGTGGACTTTCCTTCACGACTACCAGCGCGCGCGCATTCTCACGCTGCTTGATCCCGAAAAAGACCCGCTCGGCAAAGGCTTCCACATCATCCAGTCCACTATCGCCATCGGCTCCGGCGGTATCTTCGGCAAGGGCTGGGGCCAGGGCACGCAGGCGCAGCTTGAGTTCATTCCCGAGCGCCACACCGATTTCGTCTTCGCGGTGATATCCGAGGAATTCGGTCTGATCGGCAACATCGTGCTGCTGGTGCTTTACTCCTTGCTGATCGGACGTGGCCTGATGATCGCGGCACAAGCGCCGACGCTGTTTACCCGCCTGCTGGCCGGCGCCATTACGCTGATCTTCTTCACCTATGCGTTCGTCAATATGGGTATGGTCAGCGGCATTCTGCCGGTGGTGGGCGTGCCGCTGCCCCTGATCAGCTACGGCGGCACGGCGATGGTGACGCTGTTCCTCGGCATCGGCATACTGATGTCGATACACAAGCATCGCATGCTGGTGCAGAAGTGAACTGGCGCCTGGCTCCTCTGGTGGCACTGGCGCTCGCTGCCTGCGGTACGCCAACGACGCGGCCGGTAGTCGATCGCACCGAACCGGCGGCGGCCCCATCATCCGCGTCCGTCCCGGCGCCCACCGCTGCGGCCGGCAAATCCGCGCCGCAGAAACCGCCGGCCTATGTGCTGAAGAAGGGCGGCGGCTTCTATCTGGACGACGGGCCGGGCGACAATCCGCCGGCCGATCTCGATGCCATTGCCGATGCCGTGCCCAGGGCCGAGCCGCCGCACCGGTTCGCCAACAATCCCTATTCGGTGCTGGGCCGGGACTATGTGCCGCTACGTTCCGGTGCCCCCTATCAGGCGCGCGGCATCGCCAGTTGGTACGGGCGCAAGTTTCACGGCCAGAAGACATCGAGCGGCGAGCGCTACGACATGTACGGCATGACGGCGGCGCATCCGACCTTGCCGATTCCTTCCTATGTCCGCGTCACCAATCCGGCCAACGGCAAGTCGGTCATCGTCAGGATCAACGACCGCGGGCCTTTCCATGCCGGGCGCGTCATCGACCTTTCCTATACTGCGGCCTGGAAGCTCGGCTACGTCGGCAACGGCAGCACGCTGGTGGTGGTCGAAAGCATACAGCCCGGCCAGGAGACCCAGATGGCGGCCGTTGTGCCGGAGGAGGCCGACGATCCCATCGCCCGCTTCGCCGCCGCGGAAGCGGAAGCGGCGCCGCTGCCCGAGGTCAGGGACATGCGCGGGCACTACCTGCAACTCGGCGCCTTCGGCAATCGCGACAACGCCGAGTCGCTCAAGGCGCGTTTGGCGCGGGAGCTCGGCAGCCTCGGCGAAAAACTGGTGGTGCAGTCCGCCGGCAAGCTGTTTCGCCTGCAACTCGGCCCCTGGGCCGATGCAGTGGAAGCCCGCCGGATGGCGGAGTACGTTCGCGAAACCCTGGAGTTGAAGCCGGTCGTCGTCCAACGCTGACAGCGCGGCATTCTTGGCGGGGGGGATGGACTGCGTTCTACTGCTCTGCGTCGGCAGATTGCTGCGGATAGCGGGCCGGCGCCAGCCCTCCAACCGCCGCCCCGGCAAATGCCCGCCCCGTCACCGCACCCCGCCCGCCGGTATAATCGGGACTCTTTCCGGGCTTGAAAATCATGCGCATTCCCGCTTTCATTTTCGCGCTGCTGCTGGCGTTTTCCGCCCAGGCGCAGCTTGTGCCGACGTCGCCGCCGGTCGCCGCCCGTGCCTGGCTGCTGCTCGACCACGCCTCGGGCCAGACGCTCGCCAGCCTCAATGCCGACAACCACGTCGAACCGGCATCCCTCACCAAGCTGATGACCGCCTACCTTGTCTTCGGCGCATTGAAGCAGGGCAGCCTGAAGTCAGACCAGGCAGTGGCGGTGTCCGAAACGGCCTGGAAGGCGCAAGGTTCGCGCATGTTCATCGAGCCGAAACGGCCGGTGACCGTCGACGAACTGATACGCGGCATGATCGTCCAGTCTGGCAACGACGCCTGCATCGCATTGGCCGAAACCGTCGCCGGTTCCGAGGAGGCCTTTGTGCGCATGATGAACCACGAGGCCGGGCGCTTGGGGCTCACCAATACACATTTCGTCAATGCCACGGGGCTGCCCGATCCCCAGCACTACTCAAGTGCGTCCGATCTGGCGCGGCTCGCCTCGGCCCTGATACGCGACTTTCCCGAGTACTACCCGATCTATTCGCTGAAGGACTACAGCTACAACAAGATCACCCAGCCGAACCGCAATCGCCTGCTCTGGCTCGATCCCAGCGTCGACGGCGTCAAGACCGGCCACACCGAAACGGCCGGCTACTGCCTGATCGCTTCCGCCAGGCGCGGTTCGCGGCGACTGCTGTCGGTGGTGCTGGGTACGGCATCCGACAACCTGCGCGCCCAGGAATCCCAGAAGCTGCTCAATTTCGGCTTTCTCGCTTTCGACGGCGTCAAGCTTTACGACAAGGGCCAGGCCCTGGCCGAGCCCAAAGTCTTCAAGGGCACGCTGGGCAGCGTCAAGGCCGGCTTCGCCGAAGACTTCGTGCTGTCCCTGCCCAAGGGCATGGCCGGCAAAGTGACGGTGCAGCTCGAAAGCCGGCAACCACTGCTGGCGCCCTTGCAGAAGGGCCAGCGCATTGCCACGTTGAAGGTTCTTCTCGACGGCAAGCTCTGGGGCGAGTACCCGGTGCAGGCCCTCGAAGACGTGCCTGTCGCGGGCGTCTTCGGCCGTGGCTGGGACACGATACGACTGTTCTTCCAATGAGCCAGGTCTATCTCGACGGTAGTTTCGGGCCGCTCGCCGAGGCGCGGGTTTCCGTCATGGATCGCGGCTTCCTGTTCGGTGACGGCGTCTATGAGGTCGTCCCCGTTTATTCACGTCGCGCCTTCCGGCTTGACGAGCACCTGGCGCGACTGCAAAAGAGCCTGGACGGCATCCGCCTCGCCAATCCGCACACGGCCGACGAATGGAAAGCCATCGTCGGGCGCGTGATTGCCGCCGCCGATTGGGACGACCAGTCCTGCTACCTGCAAGTTACGCGCGGGCCGATGGCGGTGCGCAACCACGCTTTCCCGACGACGATCACGCCGACCGTGTTCGTCATGAGCGAAGCCCTCGTCACGCCGCCGCCCGAACAGCGTGCGCAAGGCGTGGCCGCCGTCTCGGCTGCCGATTTCCGCTGGCTGCGCTGCGACCTCAAGGCAACCTCGCTGCTGGCCAACTGCCTGTTGCGCCAGCTCGCCATCGACGCTGGCTGCGCCGAAACCCTGCTGTTCCGCGACGGCTTTCTCAGCGAAGGATCGGCGTCCAACATTTTCGTCGTCAAGAACGGCTGCCTGCTGGCGCCGGCAAAGAACCACCTGATGCTGCCCGGCATCACCTACGACGTGGTACTGGAACTCGCCGCCGCCAACGGCCTGCGTTGCGAAGTGCGCGACGTGCTCGAAGCCGAGACGCGCGGCGCCGACGAACTCTGGCTGACTTCATCGACCAAGGAAGTGCTGCCCATCGTGTCCCTCGACAGCCGCCCGGTCGGTACGGGCACGCCCGGCCCGCTGTTCGCCGCGATGTACGTCTGGTATCAGGACTACAAGCGGAACGTCATGCGCCGTGGCTGATAGAGCTCATTTCACAAATATTCGCACACGTGGCTATTAATGAAATGAGCTCTAGCTTGATCGAGTTCCCCTGCGCCTTCCCGATCAAAATCATGGGCGCGTCCGTCGACGGCTTCGCCCAGGCCGTCGTAGAAGTCGTCCTGCGCCATGCGCCCGACTACGACGCGGCAACCATGGAAATGCGCGCCTCGAGAGGCGCCAAATACCTGTCGCTGACCTGCACCGTGCGCGCCACTTCGCAGGCGCAACTCGACGCGCTCTATCGCGAGCTGACCGGGCATCCCATGGTCAAGGTCGTGTTGTGAACATCGTCGTCAAGCGCCTTGGCTGCGTCGAGTACGAACCCACCTGGCGCGCGATGCAGGCTTTCAACGAAACGCGCGGCGCAGAAACGCCCGACGAAATCTGGCTCTGCCAACACCCGCCGGTGTTCACGCTGGGTCTGGCCGGCAAGCCCGAACACCTGCTGCGCGACATCGGCGTCCCCGTCGTCAAAATCGACCGCGGTGGCCAGATCACCTACCACGGCCCCGGCCAGATCGTCGCCTACCTGCTGTTCGACCTGCGCCGCCGCAAGCTCATGGTGCGCGAACTGGTGAGCCGCATGGAGCAGGCGGCGATCGACGTCCTGGCCGAATACGGCGTCAGTGCCGTGCGCCTGGCCGGCGCCCCCGGCGTCTATGTCGACGGCGCCAAGATCGCCGCCCTCGGCCTGCGCGTGAAGAACGGTTGCTGCTACCACGGCCTCGCGGTGAACGTCGACATGGACCTCGCCCCCTTCGCCGCCATCAACCCTTGCGGCTACGAAGGCATGGCCGTGACGCAACTGCGGGAACTTTGCGCCGGTGCCACCGTCAGCACAGTCTCCGACCGCCTGATTGCCCACTTGCAACGGAACCTTGAGTCATGAGCGAGAAACAGAAGGGCGCTGACAAGACCGCGCGCATTCCCATCAAGATCGTGCCCGCCGAAAGCGTGTTGAAGAAGCCTGCGTGGATACGCGTCAAGGCCGGCTCCAGCGCCGGCAAGTTCGGTGAAGTCAAAGCCATCCTGCGCGATCACGCGCTGCATACCGTGTGCGAGGAAGCCACCTGCCCCAACATCGGCGAATGCTTCGGCAAGGGCACGGCCACCTTCATGATCCTCGGCGACCTATGCACGCGGCGCTGCCCCTTTTGCGACGTCGGCCACGGCAAGCCGCTGCCGCCGGATGTCGACGAACCGCGCAAACTTGCGCAGACCGTCGCCGCCTTGAAGCTCAAGTATGTGGTCATCACCAGCGTGGACCGCGACGATCTGAAGGACGGCGGCGCCGCACACTTTGCCGCGTGCATCGCGCAGTTGCGCGAGTTGTCGCCCGCTACCCGCATCGAGGTGCTGGTGCCCGACTTTCGCGGCCGGCTCGACCTTGCGCTCGACGCCTTCGAGGGCAATCTGCCCGACGTGATGAACCACAACCTGGAAACCGTGCCGCGTTTGTACAAGCAGGCGCGTCCGGGCGCCGACTATGCGCATTCGCTGCTGCTGCTCAGGCAATTCCGCGCCCGCCATCCGCTAGTTCCGACCAAGTCCGGCTTGATGGTGGGCATAGGCGAGACCGACGACGAGATTCTGGAAGTCATGCGCGACCTGCGCGCGCACGGGGTCGAGATGCTGACCATCGGCCAGTACCTCGCGCCTTCCCGCCACCATCTGCCGGTGACGCGTTATGTGCATCCGGATGTGTTCAGGATGTACGAGAGCGAGGCGGTGAAGATGGGGTTTACGAATGCCGCCTGTGCGCCGCTGGTACGCTCTTCATATCATGCGGATGTGCAGGCGCATCAGGCGGGGGTTGCGTAGGCTTTCTTGTCGAGGCCTGCCGGGGACCCCAACACGGTGATCAAGCAAAAAGAAGTCATCCAATGCTCTTCAACTCCTACGGATTCATTTTTCTCTATCTGCCGATTGTTCTTGTCGGATTTTTTCTTATTGCACCTCGAAGCCATCGTTTAGCGGCACTTTGGCTAGCATCATCATCGGTATTTTTTTACGGCTGGTGGAACACGAAGTTCGTCTCGCTTCTGCTGGCATCTATCGTATTTAACTATGGCGCGGGTTACCTTATCGGCCACGCACGCTTAGCTGGTCGTTCGAAACGGTTGCTAGTAGGAGCGCTTATTGCCAACCTTACGCTGCTCGGCGTCTTCAAATATGCAAACTTCTTCATTGCCACCGCTAGCGTCGCAGGCGCACAAGTTGGATTACTTGAAATCGCTTTACCTCTCGGCATCTCGTTCTTCACATTTACCCAGATTGCCTTTTTGGTCGACGTTCATCGGGGCATTGTCCGTGAATACAACTTTATATACTATTTACTGTTCGTAACCTGGTTTCCGCATCTCATTGCCGGACCGGTACTTCATCACAAGCAGATGATGCCCCAGTTCGCTCAATCCGCGACTTATCGACTAAATGCGGAGTCCATAGAGGTTGGCCTGACACTATTTTCGCTTGGACTATTTAAGAAGGTCGTGTTGGCTGACCAGTTTGCCCTTTACGCCAACCTAGTCTTCGATGCGGTGGGAAATGGCGGGCAACCAATGCTCATCGAGGCTTGGATCGGTGCGGTTGCATATACTTTGCAACTCTATTTCGACTTTTCGGGATATTCAGATATGGCCATCGGTCTGTCCCGATTATTCAACGTGAAGTTGCCACTTAACTTCAACTCCCCCTACAAAGCGCCCAACATCATCGAGTTTTGGCGTCGCTGGCATATGACTCTATCGGCCTTTCTTCGTGATTACCTTTACGTGCCACTTGGGGGAAGCCGTAAAGGACCGATGAGACGCCTTGCTAACTTAATGACGACGATGCTGCTCGGGGGTCTGTGGCACGGAGCGGGCTGGAATTTTGTGCTTTGGGGTGGGCTGCACGGCGCCTATTTGGCCATCAACCACGGCTGGCGAAAGACTATTGGCACATCAGCCCCATCGAAGATTACGCATGTTATTAGCGTGTTGGTCACCTTTGCCGCTGTCGTCATCGCTTGGGTTCCGTTTCGAGCGACCAACTTCGATGCCGCCTTGGCTATGCTCAAAGGTATGGCGGGGATAAATGGAATCTCGGTTGCCCGTGGCCTCGCGCCGCATATGGGGTCTCTGCTCGGGGGCATGGTCTCAGTTGACGGATTTGCCCCCCTTGCGGGATTGCCAATCCGGGATACAGCAATATGGCTGCCGTGTGGCTTGATGATTGTCTGGCTTCTCCCCAATACCCAACAGTGGTTGGGCAAGTTTTCCCCTGCATGGGATGCGGTGACGAGCAGTTCACATTTCGCGTGGCAACCAACTCGACGTCATGCCGCATTCGTCGGAGCCCTGCTCAGCCTCAGTCTACTTAGCCTGACTCGCGCCAGCGAGTTTCTCTACTTTCAGTTCTAAGTTTCAGCGGAAACTGTTGATGTCAACCTACCTACGGTTTCTATTCGCGTTTGTGATAGGTGTACTTGTTGCCGCAGCGACGCTGAATTATCTAGTTGACCCCGAAAATATTTATCGGGAAGGCGGCGTAAATCCCAAGTCTTACGCGAGGGCGCTTATCAACTCCGAGCACGGGTTGTGGGATATGGCAGGCACCAACGATGAAAGATTGTTGGCGAAGGAAGTGTCGGTCTATTCAAATCGAGCCGATTGCGTCGTTGTCGGAAGTAGCCACGTGATGCAGATTGGCAATAACCGAGCGCCGAGGCCTTTGCTCGACATTTGCCAGTCCTTCCTGAATCTGGGCGTCAGCGGAGGAAGCATACAGGACCATATCACCCTGGCTTACCTTGCGATTAAAAACGGGCAAAGCGGCCATCCGACCAACATTATTCTTGGTGTTGACCCGTGGATATTTTCGTTCAACAAAGACCGGCGTTGGTTCGCATACCGTGATGAATACCAGCAGGCAAAGGTGGGTATCGGCGGACTTGATAAGAGAATCAGTGATGACTCGCACAGCCAAACGCCTTGGATAGGCAAACTAACGAACCTGATCAATCTGGAATACACAATACGCTCCGTCAGAACCCTTGTTAGGGACTATCGTCAAGGGTCACCAACGATTAAGGAAGCGCCAAACGTGGATATCACTTCCGGCGGCGAATATCCAGTTAGACTTCGAGATAACTCATATGTTTACGACAAAAAGCATATTGCTGAGTCGGCTCGTACCATGGTTCCCTTAGGTGGTTCGACTTATCTGACAGACGGCAAATTGAATCAGGATGATGCAATAAACGCATATCGAGGCTTGCTGCTGTGGATAAGAGCCAAGGGGGTGGAGCCGATACTATTGTTGACGCCGTACCATGAAAATGTCTTTCGTGCACCTCAAACGCCAAATACTGTTGCCATTACCGCGACGGAGCCTCTTGTTTTGCAGCTGGCGCATGAAATGGGAATAAGAGTCCTTGGTTCTTACGACCCGAAAATGTTTGGCTGCCTTAACGGTGAGTTTTATGACTTCATGCATCCGACCGCTGATTGCTTGAAGAAGTTGCAGTGGCGGCCATGATTTTGGCCTGTTGAATCGGTTGAAGACATTCAACTTGCCCACCGGCCAGCAGTCCCTGAACGTGAGTCCCGGCTACAAGCGAAACAACAAGGCGATTGTGTCCGGCAACGGAAGACATTCTTGTGATGGCCAGACCAGTCATTTGGTCATGCAAATGGCACAGGGCGGATTAGGGCACGCTGCTGCCATTGTCCCGATGGCCCGAGCATTGTGGTTCGATGCCTGCATCGTTACGCGTCCGCTCAGGAACCGTATGTTCGCTGGCGCACGGTGTGAGTGACCATGACTGCCTACCATGGTGACAACACTCACGGAGGGCCGCATGCTCGACCGTTGCAGAACACATTGGCTTCGTCAGAGGCGGTAAGTTGGCTGAAGGGTTGACCGCATCTACCTGATTTTTTGTGGTTGGCGTGAGATGAGACCGTCAAGGCCAGTTAAGGAAACAATGCGCATGATGACGACACTGATCGCCCCCAAGATCGGGGGCCTCGTCATGGGGACGTCATGACCTCGCTTCACTATCTGCATACAGGTCAAAGAACCTGTCACGCCGACGATGGCCGTGAGATTCCGTGCGCAGGTTCCGGTCAGGATGCGTCGTTTGCCGTTGGCACGTCCTGGCCGGAACCGCGATTCGAGCAGCGCAATGACGAAGTCACGGATTTGCTGACTGGACTGATCTGGTGTCGCAATGCCAATCTCGCGGAATTTCCTCTCACTTGGCAGGAAGCTCTGGATTTCGTCGCGGCCATGAACCGCGAACAGCGTTTCGGCCGGAGCGATTGGCGCATGCCCAACCGCCGCGAACTGCGCAGCTTGCTCAGCCTGCAAGCCAAGTTGCCGGCGCTGCCCGAGCGACACCCATTCGTCGATGTGTTCGACGGCTGGTACTGGACCGCGACGACGGCGGCCATCGGACCGACGCATGCCTGGTACGTGGCGTTAGATGGCGCGCGCATGTTTTACGGCGGCAAGGATCAATCCTTCATGCTGTGGCCGGTACGGGGCGAAGGCCTGGGTGTAGTCCCGCGCACTGGTCAAAGCCGGTGCTACGACGCCGTCGGCGAAGTGATTCCGTGCGCCGGCTCAGGTCAGGACGGCGAATTTCGTTTCGGCGCCCCGTGGCCCGAGCCACGCTTCGATTCTATTCACTCAGGCGTGCTGGATCGACTCACCGGCCTGCTCTGGCGTCACAGCGCGAACCTCACGCCGCTGCCGGTGCTCTGGCGCGAGGCGTTGGCTGCGGTGGATGGGCTTAACGACGAATGCGGTGGAACAACCTGGCGGCTGCCGACAATTAACGAACTGGAAGCGTTGGTGGATTGCGCTGCCCACAGCCCGGCCTTGCCGTCCGGCCATCCTTTTGCCGATGTGCAGGACATTTACTGGTCGTCCACCACCAGCCGGTTCGAGCCTGACTGGGCATGGGCTCTGTACCTGGGAAAAGGCGCGACCGGCATTGGGCAAAAGCGTTTTGCGCAATTTTCGGTATGGGCCGTGACAACCCCCAGCGTCGGGAATGGGCACGGAGCGGCAGTCCGTCGAACATGAGCATTTGGCCGCAATAGCCGACAACCGGCCAGAACGAAACCATCAACCAGCGAATTCTTTCGCATCATCGCAGTGGTTCAACCCTGCGCAGGCTTTCTACCGCAGACCCGCCGGAGCGAGTCCCGGCATCCGTGGGGGCGACCGCCCGACCGCTACATTTTGAACATCCCGACCGAGGTCTTCAACGTGCCGGCCAGGCCTTCCAGGTGTTCCGCGGCCTGAGTGACTTCCTTGACCGCCATGCCGTTTTCCTCGGCCATGAGGGCGATCTTTTCCACGTTCTGGGAGATCAGGTTGCTGGCGGTGTTCTGCTCTCTGAGCGCGGCAGATATCTCGGCTGCGGCGTCCAGCACTTTACGGGTGCTGGCCTCAATCTGGACCATGGAATCCCCGGCCTGTGCCGCCATGCGGACGCCCTGCCCAACCTGGGCGCCGCCCGCGTCCATGCCCTGCACGGCGCTTTGCGTGCCGCTTTGAATGGCGGCAATCATGGTGGCAATTTCCTGGGTGGACTGGGTGGTGCGCTCAGCCAGTTTGCGCACTTCGTCGGCGACCACGGCAAAACCGCGCCCCTGCTCGCCGGCTCGTGCCGCCTCGATGGCGGCATTCAGCGCCAGCAGGTTGGTTTGATCGGCAATTTCCTTGATGACGTTGGCGATGGAGGAAATCTCGTCGGTCTGGGTACTCAGGGTCTGGATAAGCTCGGCCGAGTGGCGGAAGGAATCGGCAATTCTGTTGATGTCGGTGATGGCGCTTTTCACGATCCCGCTGCCTTCTTCCGACAGCGATCGTGCCTCCGCTGCCATGCTGCGCACGCCATCGGCGTTGGCGGCGACATTACCCACGCTCGCGGTCATTTCCTCGACGGCGGCGGCCATCGACGAGGCCGAGTCGCTCTGCCGATCCGAGCCGCTCGATACCTGCCGGGATACGGCGCTCATCTGTTCCGTATTTCGCGCCACCTCCTGGACGATCTGATGGATCTGGCCGATGATCCGGCGCAAGGATTCCTGCATCTGCCGCATGGCGGCGAGCAGGCTGGAATTGTCGCCAGGGTGGGTCTGGACGGAAATGGTCAAGTCGCCTTCCGCGATCCGGCGAGTGATTTCCGTGGCATAGGCGGGTTCTCCGCCGATCTGCGCCATGACGCCGCGCGCCATGATGAAGCTCAAGCCTCCGGCAATGCCGATTGACGCCAGCAGCACCGTGAGAGCGACGCCGAGCATGCGCCGGAAAACGCTGGCCGACCGGTCGACATCCCCCTTGCCGAGCTGCTTTTCCATGGCGACAAGCTTGTCAGCCGATTCGCTCAACTGCTTGAAGTTTTCGTCAGCCGACTGCATCGCCATGATGCCGGAATTGATATCCGCCGTCGCCATGTCGAGGGAGTTCGCTATCGACTTTCTGTACTTGGCAATCTGGTCGACCATTTGCTTGCCTATGGTCTTTTCTTCTTCGGTCAAATTCGGCCGGGATGCCCAGGCGGTGAAGTCGGCGGCATTCTTGTCAAAGTCGGACAACAGGGTTTTGGTTTCCTTTTCGATGTACCCGTCGCCGCGACTGGAACTCCAGGTCATGACGCGGTAGACGTGCGTATGCGTCCTGAGGACGTCGGCATTGATGTCGGTCGCGATGGCGGTGTGGCTGAAGCGGCCGTTGAAGAGCTCCTCCAGTGCCAGTTGCTGTGAGCTCATCGACCAATAACCGACAGCGCCGAGTATGAGCATGAGCACTATCGTGACCGCCGGGGCGACCAGCATTTTATTGAGCAGATTCATTTGACTCCCCAAGAATCGAACCGATGCAAACGGCCGCTGCCGGCTCCAACGGGCGTGTCGTTAAATGTCGGTAGGTGGAAACGACTGCGCCAAGACCGCATAGTGCCGTCTTGGCGCAAATGAACAAACGTCGCTTGTCCCGATCAAGCGGTTTGGTCTATTTGTAGATACCGCAACCCACGAAGATATCGCCGGCCTTGGCCACAAAAGACGATTTGGCTTCGATCTTCTTCGTGGTCGGATTGGTCCAGTTGTAGTCCACCCAGCCCTTGCCCGCCCCTTTCACCGTGGCGATGAAATCCTTGGTAAAGAACTTGCCGTCGGAGTCTTTCACCTCGGTCATGTCCTTGCCGACCAGTTTGGGGTTCATCGGGTGGGCAATAATGACGCCTTCCAGGGTATAGGCAAACACGTAGAGGTCGCCTTTCACAAACCCTCCTTTCGGGTCGTTGAAGTCAGCCAGGGCCTTGTCCTTGCCGGCGTCCTTGACGTGAGCAACCGCCTTGGCCACCAATGCCATGGCGTCATCCTTGGGGGCGGCGAAGGCCGGGAACGCACTCAGGCCGAAAAACAGCACCGATACAAAGAACGCAGCAATCTTGTTCATGAAAGACTCCTTCTTAAGTGGCGAGAAAATAATTCATATATGCCAACTGCAGCCGGATTGTACCCCTACCCGTCATCCTCAACCCACCCCTTTATGCGCCCCGAGCCGTGAGTGATGCGTCGCGGAACGGCGACAAAGATAGTGCTTGACTTGACCGACCGGTCTAGTACTATGCGCCCATGATTGCAGAACCCGATACCCGCGCCCGCATCCTTGCCACCGCCCGAGAAATGTTCCATGGCCGCAGCTATGCCGATGTGGGCATTCAGGAGATATGCGAAGGCGCCAGGATCCAGAAGGGCAGCTTCTACCACTTCTTCCCTTCCAAGCATAAGCTGGCGATGGCCGTCATCGACAATATGGCGGACGACTGGGCTCATGGCTTTGTCGCCGAGGCGTTCGATCAGAACCTGCCTCCGGTCGAACGCCTGGATTACATGATCGACGCCGCTTACTACTGGCAGAAGGCCGCCAAGGACATCGAGGGCCGTATGCCGGGTTGTCTGTTTGGCAATCTGGCGCTGGAGATGAGTACCCGCGACGAGGTCATGAGGGCAAAGCTGGGCGCAGTTTTCGGCAAGGCCAGGGACAAATTCCGCGTCACGCTGGATGAGGCCGTCGAGTCGGGCGCATTGCCGCCGATGAATACCGGCGACACGGCAACTGCGATGCTGGCTTTTCTTGAAGGCGTCATTCTTCTGGCCAAGACCTGCAATGACCCGGAAGTCATATTGCGTCTGGGGCCGGCGATCAAGACCTTGCGGATAGAGCTGGACCACTTGACCTGACGCATGGACTACCAATGAACACGATTTGCGGATTATGCGAAACGGAATTGGCAGAGCGCGAGCCGGATCGCGCCGTCACAAGCGGAATCTGTGCGGCCTGCCTGGCGCGCCTGGCTGGTGCAGCGTGCGACAAGATGCTGCTTGAGACACTCGACGCGCCTGTGCTGCTCATGCAGGGGAACCCAAGGCAAGTGGTGGCGGCAAACGCCAAGGCGCTGCAATTGTTCGCCAAGCAACCGAGTGAAGTCGAAGCCTATCGGGGCGGCGAGGTTTTCGATTGCGTTCATTCCTTTACCGATGCGGGCTGCGGAAAGAACATCAACTGCGAGCATTGCGCAATCAAGGCGGCGATCGTCGATACCTTCGCCACGGCGACATCGCACCGGTCGGTTGCGACGACCTTGCCGGTGAAGAAGGCCGGCCTGCTGGAGCGCCGGGCACTTCAAGTGTCGACGGAGAAAGTCGGCGACTTGGCGTTGGTAAGAATCGAGCGTTACGACAATGCCTGACGGCAGACCACGTGCAACCGCAATTGGCTGCTGGCCGAAAACATTGAAACCGTAATCGCCATTTATTTGTAATGCCCGGCCGGGCTTTTTTTTGACCCATGGCTTGACCGACCGGTCTAGTAGTGAGGCGTCACCCACATCCACTTGAAAGGAGATACACATGGAAGCGAATCAAACCCTGGACGCACGCGGACTCAACTGCCCGCTGCCTATCCTGCGCACCAAGAAGACGCTGAACGCCATGCCGGCCGGCGATACGCTCAAGGTGGTTTCAACCGATCCCGGCTCGGTGAAGGACATGGTCGTTTTCTGTGCCCAAACCGGCAACACACTGCTGACTTCGGGGCAGATCGGTGGCGATTTCGAGTTCCTCATCCGCAAGAACTGAGGAGCTCGCGATGAACCTTGCCAAACCACAAGCCGCCGGCAAGTCGCCGGTGGCCCTACCGGAAGACCTTGCCAGCCTGGAAGCCTGGTTCGATAGCCGCCTGGAAGAGAAGCTGGCCGAACGACAGGCGGCCAAGGGGCGCTCGCTTGCCATCATCGCCACCAAGGGCACCATGGACATGGCCTATCCGCCGTTCATCCTGGCGACCACGGCGGCGGCGCTGGGCTGGAAGGCCTCGATCTTCTTTACCTTCTACGGCCTCGAACTGCTCAAGACAGACCTCAACGTCAAGGTCTCGCCGCTGGGCAACCCGGCGATGCCGATGAAGATGCCCTTCGGCCCGGACTGGTTGAAACAGCTCAACCTGTCTGTTCCCAATCTCGTTGCCGGAAATCTGCCCGGCTTCGAGAGCTTCGCCACGGCGATGATGGAGCGAACCGTCAATACCAAGGGGGTTCCGACGATCAAGGAACTGCGCGATATCTGCATCGAGTCCGATGTTCGTCTGCTGGCCTGCCAGATGACGGTCGACCTCTTCAGCTATCGTCAGGACGAGTTCATTCCCGAGATCGCGGAATGGATAGGCGCCGCCAGCTATCTGGCCGAAGCGCAGAACGCCGACGTCTGTCTGTTCGTGTGAACTTACGGGCGGGCCGGACGGGATCGGCAAATTGCGCGATCCCGCCTGGTCGCAGGCAAACCGGACTCAATCGTCATCGTGGTCGTCGTGACGCCGACGTTGCTGTCGTTGCGCGTGGTGCTCTTGCGGCAATGGCTTGTCGCCATACGCCGCGCGGTAGACCTCCGCCGCCGTGAATTTGCACTCCTGGCGCAGCGCCAGGGTGCGCAGCAGATCGTGATCGGCAAGCGGCGCCACCCCGATTCTGGCACGCACCTGTTCGCAGCTTTCGGCCTCCGCATCGGTCGCGGCGGCGTTGGCGGCAATCGGGGCGATGAGAGCGATGAGCATCAATAGCGCGCGCATGGCAGCTCCTGGCCTGGATCAGCTCGAATGAAAATTGTGCTGACTTGCCGCCACGGCGATGGCTTCACCGGGGTGGCCGCCGAGCGTATAGGGAACAGTGAGGAAAGCGACGTTGGCGACAACAAACAACGCGCCGGCGATGACGGTAGTCAGCTCGGCGGCAAAGCTGCGGGACGGGGACATTGGGGTTGCTCCTGATGTTTGACGGCAACCAGTTTGTACCCCTCCGCTTAACCGGCGCTTAAGCGCGCCGGGCTTGCGCTACTTGCGCCAGATATACACGCCGACGCACAGTGCGGTGCCGACGGCATAGAGCTGCCAGGTCTCGGAAATGGCATAGGGGAAGAGCATCAGCGCAATGCCTAGCCATCGGACGGTCGCGATGGATGCCTTCCTGCCGTACCGGTAGGCGGCGTAGCCAAGGATGCCGAAGAGCAGGGCACCGATCAGGTAGGCCGGGCTGGGCAGCGTGAAGCCCATCGATTCGAGCGTCTTGAGTTCGTCCATGCGTCACTCCGTTGGTATGCCGCGGATTGTAGCCCGGCCGGCCTCATTCGGTTCGCTGCGGCCGCACTCGGCGGGACGCGTGGCGCGAAGGCTGGAAGGCGAATATTCGCGCCGCCGCAATCATTGCGCCCGCAAGCTACACTCCGATGGATAGCTCAACCTCTGCGAAGGAGTTCCGCGATGAAACGCTTCATGCTTTTGATATCGGCAGCCGCCGGCCTGTTGCTTGCCACTGCCGCATATGCGCTGTCGTTCGATGCGCTGAGCAACAAGGATGCCGCCGGCGCTCTCAAGGAGGCTCTGACGCAGGGCGCGGGCAAGGCGGTGGGCCTGCTCGGCAAGACCGACGGCTTTCTCGGCAATCCGAAAGTGAAAATCCCCCTGCCCGAGAGCCTTCAGCAGGTCGAGAGTCTGATGCGCGGGCTGGGCATGGGCAAATACGCCGACGAGCTTGTAACCACCATGAACCGCGCCGCCGAGGCAGCGGTGCCGGAAGCGAAGACACTGCTGGTGAATTCGATCAGGCAGATGTCGGTGCAGGACGCGAAGGCGGTGCTCACGGGCGGCGACGATGCGGCCACGCAGTATTTCCGGCGCACCACGGCCGAGCCGCTCGCCGCCAGGTTCAAGCCCATTGTCGTCAAGGCGATGGCGAAGGTGAAGTTCGCCGAGAAGTACGACGACTTCGCCGGCAAGGCTGCGAAGCTCGGTCTCATCGGCGAGGCCGATGCGCACCTCCAGAACTACGTGACCCAGAAGGCGCTGGACGGTCTCTATCTGATGATTGCCGAGGAAGAGCGGGCGATCCGCAAAGATCCGGTGGGCGCGGCCGGCAGCCTGGCGCAGAAGGTTTTCGGCGCGCTCAGATAGCTTGCGGCGGCGAGGCTAGCGCGATTTCAGCTTTCGGTAGAGCGTGCGCATGCCCACCTTGAGGCTGGCGGCCAGGGACTTGCGGTCGCCGTCGAATTGCGCCATGACCCAGGCGAGGTAGCGGCGTTCGAGTTCGTCCAGCGCCAGCGGCGTGTCGATGACGAAGGCGGCGGCGGATGGCGTTGCCGGTGCCGCCGGTAGCGACGGTGCTGTGCCGGTCGGCGTTTCCATGTCCAGATGCGCCGTCGCGATCTCGTTGCCGTCGGCGAGTATGGTGGCGCGTTCGATCAGGTTGCGCAGTTCGCGGATGTTGCCGCTGTAACGCCGCGCTTGCAGATTGGCGACGGCGTCGGGCGCGAGCCGCAGATTGCGCTCGCCGGCCACGCGCTGCAGGAAGGAGTCCGCCAGCAGGACGATGTCTTCGCCGCGCTCCGCCAGCGAAGGCACATGGACGGGAAAGACGCCGATGCGGTGGTAGAGGTCGCGGCGAAATGTCTCCTGCTCCACCATGGCGCCGATGTCGCGGTGCGTTGCGCAGACGAGGCGAAAGTCGGAGCGCAGGGTTTCGACGCCGCCGACGCGGCGGTAGGTGCCGGTTTCCAGCAGTCGCAGCAGCTTGACCTGGAGCGGCAGCGGGATGTCGCCGACCTCGTCGAGGAACAGGGTGCCGCCGCTGGCCGCTTCGACCAGGCCGATCTTGCGGTGGGTGGCGCCGGTGAAGGCGCCTTTCTCGTAGCCGAAGAGTTCGCTCTCGAACAGCGATTCGGTGAGCCCGGAGCAGTCGACGGCGACAAAGGGCCCGGCGTTGCGGCGGCCGGCCTCGTGCAGCAGTTGCGCCACCAGTTCCTTACCGGTGCCGGTTTCGCCCAGCAACAGCACCGAGGCGTCGGCCGGTGCCACCCGCATCACCAGCGCGAGCATGCGGTTGAAGGCGGCGGAGCGGCCGACCAGTCCTTCCGCGGTTGGACGGCTGGACGCCTGCTTGACGACGCGCAGGGTCTCGACGAAGTAGGCGACCCTGCCTTCGCGGTCGCGGATCGGGGTGGTTTCGACGTCGACATGTTCTTCGCCGCGCGGCGTGTGGTGCAGGTGCAGCACGCGCTGCACCTGGCCGCTGGCCTGGCTCATGCGCAGGGGGCAGGATTCGCCGGCCTGGTCGCAGGGCACGGTGAAATGGTGCGAGACCTCGTAGCAATGGCGTCCGGCCACTGGTTGCCCCTGCGCGAATTCGCGCGTGTAGGCGCGATTGGCGGCGACAACGCGGTAGTCGGCATCCATGACGATGCGCGGCTCGGCCTGACCGTCGAGGAAGGACAGCAGTTCGGGCAGGGAGGTAACGGGATAATTCATTCTGGAATGAGGGTGTCACAAATGACACTTATTAGACCGCATTTTGGCAAATAGGTGTCGTAGATGTCACTCATTGCTTCGGGCCTTAGTCGCAAGTTTGATTTTTAATTCCGCAATATTCCATTAAAACAATGAAGTGAGGCGGGTTCGGCGCGCATGGCCGGGTTGGCACGCAACTTGTGTATCAGGCTTATCCCGATAACGGAACGCCCGTCGTAATGCCTCACTTCCGCCAGCTCTACGATGCCCGTTCGCAAAGCTATGCCTACCTGCTGGCGGACGTCGATCGCCGCGAGGCCGTGATCGTCGATCCGGCCGCCGGACAGGCCACGCTCTATCTGGCCTTGCTCGACGAGCTGCACTTGCGCTTGACCCATGTGCTGCTGACCCATGTGCATGGCCGCGTGGCCATGGGCGCCGACGAACTGCGCCAGGCAACCCATGCCTTACTCGTCGCCAGCCGCCGGTGCGGCCTGACGCAGTTGGATGCGATTGCCGAAGACGGCGGCGTCATTGCCTTCGGCAACGAGGTGCTGCGCTGTCGTGCGACGCCGGGCCATACCGACGGTTGCGTTTCCTACCTGTGGCGCGACCGCGTTTTCACCGGCGACGCGCTCCTGATCGGCGATTGCGGCGCCAACAGCGCCGACGGCGGCGATGCCGGCCTGCTCTTCGACAGCATTACGCGCAAGCTGCTGACGCTGCCGGACGAGACCCTGATCTACCCCGCTCACGATTGCGCCGGCCGCCGTGTTTCCTGTATTGGCGAGCAGCGCGAAATCAACCCAAAGCTGGCCGGTACGACGCGCGACGAATTCATCGCCAAGCATTTCTGCAACGACCGCCCATACGAACTGCATGCCTGACCGTCCCCCGGAGACTCCGTTATGAACACCGCCCAGAATCTCGCCGCAAATATCGAACAGCCGTTGCCGCTGTACGAAAAACACCGCACCATCCAGATTCGCTCCGTCACCGGCACGTTCTCCAAATGGCGCTGGGCTCTGGTCTGGATCACCCAGGCGCTGTTCTACGGACTCTGCTGGCTGCCCTGGAACGGGCGCCAGGCGGTGCTGTTCGATCTGGCCGAGCGCAAGTTCTACATCTTCGGGCTGGTGTTCTGGCCGCAGGACGTGTTCTACCTCGCCATTCTGCTGATCATCTCGGCCTATGCGCTGTTTCTGTTCACCGCCGTCGGCGGGCGCTTGTTCTGCGGCTACGCCTGTCCGCAGACCGTCTATACGGAAATCTTCATGTGGATAGAGGAGAAGATCGAAGGCGAGCGTAACGCCCGCATCAAGCTCGACCAGCAGCCGCTGAACGGACGCAAGCTGGCCATCAAGACGGCCAAGCATGCGGCGTGGATCGCGGTGGCCCTGTGGACCGGCTTTACCTTCGCCGGCTACTTCACGCCGATCAAGGCCCAGGTCGGGGAATTCGCCGCCTTCAATCTCGGTCCCTGGCAGGCCTTCTGGATTTTCTTCTACGCCTTTGCCACCTACGGCTTTGCCGGCTTCATGCGCGAGCAGGTGTGCAAGTACATGTGTCCCTACGCGCGCTTCCAGAGCGTGATGTTCGATCCGGATACGCTGATCGTTACCTACGATGCGACCCGCGGCGAACCGCGCGGCACGCGCACCAAGCACGAGGACTACAAGGCCGCCGGCAAGGGCGACTGCGTCGATTGCAATATCTGCGTCCAGGTCTGCCCCACCGGCATCGACATCCGCAACGGCTTGCAATACGAGTGCATCGGCTGCTCCGCCTGTATCGATGGCTGCGACCAGGTGATGGACAAGCTTGGCTACCCGCGCGGCCTGGTGCGCTACTCGACCGAAAACGCGATGGCGCAGAACTTCGGCCGCGCCGAGGTTATCGCCCACCTGATCCGGCCGCGCATTCTGCTCTACACCGCGATCCTCGTCGCCATCACCGCCGCCGCTGCCTACAGCATCGCCGTGCGCCTGCCGCTCAAAGTCGACGTCATTCGCGACCGCGGCGTGCTGGCGCGCGAGGTTGAAGACGGACTGATCGAGAACGTCTACACCCTGCGCATCATGAATACCGACGAGAAGCCGCACCGCTACCGCATCAAGGTTTCCGGCCTGGACGGCATTGCCCTGGTTGGCAACGGCGAAACCGAGGTGAGTTCGGCCAGTACCCAATCGCTGGTGCTGTCTGCCCGCGTGCCACCCGAGGCCAGCGGCAAGGGCTCGCACTCGATATTCTTCGATATCGCGGCCACGGAAAATCAGGACATCCGCCTCAAGGAAAAAGCCATTTTCATCATGCCCTAATCCTGCCGAAAAGGACCCGTCGACCATCATGAAAACCTCAATTGACCACTATTCCGCTGCACCGTCCGCCGTGGGCCGCAAGGCCAAGCCCGCCGCGATGCTGGCCGAAATGCCTCTGCACAAGCTGCGCAAGGCGCGCGGGCTCTCGCAGCGAACGCTGGCCGGCCGCATGAACGTCAAGCAGCCCATCATCGCCAAGCAGGAGCATCAGCCGAACATGAATATTTCCACGCTGCGCGGGCATATCGAAGCCATGGGCGGCAGGCTGGAAATCATCGCCCGCTTTCCGGAAGGGCAGGTGAAGATATCGAACTTCGACAGTGTCAGCTAGACCATGCGCGTATCGCATGCCTTGCGTTCCGGCTGCGGTGTTTGCCTTGCAGCGTGTAGAATTCCGTCCTCAAAGGGGACAGAGCATGAAACTCGACTTACGTAAAATCTACCGTTTCGAAGCCATCAATCATCCGGCGGATACACCGCTGCCGACCGGTGGCGACATTTATTACGAATGCGTCGAATGCACGCATGTCGTCAGTTCGGTGCCGCACATCGTTTCCCGCTGCGAGTGCGGCAACCTCCACGGCAAGGGCGGCGCGGTCGATATCAAGGACCCGTCCAAGGTCAAGCCGGTGCGCGGCAAGCTGAAATAGCCGCTTTCGGCTCCACGCGCCTCCGCCTCTAACACCGCGCGATTTCTTGAGGCAGGCTCTGGGAGCCGGTTCCCGATGAATACCCTTAATCCTGCGCAACGGGAAGCGATCCGCTATCTCGACGGCCCGCTGCTGGTGCTGGCCGGCGCCGGCAGCGGCAAGACGCGCGTCATCACGCACAAGATCGCCTACCTGATCGAGGAATGCGGCATCGCGCCGAACCGGATCGCCGCCATCACCTTCACCAACAAGGCGGCGAAGGAAATGCAGGAGCGTACCGCCAAGCTGCTCAAGGGGCGCCCCGTCGAAGGGCTCACCGTCTGCACCTTTCACGCGCTGGGCGCGAAACTGCTGCGCCAGGAGGCCAGGCACACGGGGCTGAAGCCGCGCTTTTCCATCCTCGACGCCTCCGATACGGCCAGCCTGTTCCAGGAACTGCTCAAGGACACCGACAAGGGGCGTGTGCGCATGATCCAGAACCGCATTTCGCTCTGGAAGAACGCACTGGTCGATCCCGACGAGGCAGCACGCATCGCCGCCGACGACATCGAAATGCAGGCGGCGCGGGTTTTCGCCGACTACGAGCGCACCTTGCGTGCATATCAGGCCGTCGATTTCGACGATCTGATCCGCCTGCCGGCGCAGCTTCTGGCGAACAACGAGGAAGTCGCCAACCGCTGGCGCATGCGCATGTGGCATCTGCTGGTGGATGAATGCCAGGACACCAACCGCTGCCAGTACCGGATGATGCAGCTTCTCACCGGGCCGCGTGCCGCCTTTACCGCGGTTGGCGACGACGACCAGTCGATCTACGGCTGGCGCGGTGCGGACATCGAGAACCTGCGCCTGTTGCGCGACGATTATCCGAATCTGCACGTCGTCAAGCTGGAACAGAATTACCGTTCGACGACGCGCATCCTTGCCGCCGCCAACGCCGTGATCCGCAACAATCCCAAACTGTTCGAGAAGCAACTGTGGTCGGACAAGGGCCGCGGCGAAGCCGTGGTGGCGACAACCTGCCGCGACGGCGAACACGAAGCCGAATGGGTGGTGGGCAAACTGATGGCGCAACGCTTCGATCGTCGCGGCAAGTGGGCCGACTACGCCATCCTTTACCGCGGCAACTACCAGGCCAAGGCCTTCGAGCAGCAACTGCGCGCCCACAAGGTGCCCTATGTGCTCTCCGGCGGCCAGTCGTTCTTCGACCGCAGCGAGATCAAGGACGTCACCTGCTATCTGCGCCTGCTGACCAACAGCGACGACGACCCCGCCTTCATCCGCGCCGTCACCACGCCCAAGCGCGGCATCGGCGGCACGACACTGGAAGCGCTGGGGCGTGCCGCGGGGCGCCGCCATGTGAGCCTGTTCGCCGCGGCGTTCGCTGCCGGCGTCGAGAGCGACGTCAATCCCAAGCAACTCGCTGCGGTCAAGGAGTTCTGCGAATTCATCAACCGCATGGAATGGCGTGCGGCGCGCGAGCCGGCCGCCCAGGTGCTGGCCGACCTGTTGCGCGCCATCGGCTACGAGTCCTGGCTGTTCGAGACGCTGGACCCGCGCGAGGCGGAAACCAAGTGGGGCAATGTGCGCGACTTCGTCGGCTGGCTGGCGCAGAAGGGCGAAGAGGAGAACAAGAATCTTCTGGAACTCGCCCAGACCGTCGCCCTGATTACCATGCTCGACAAGAACGGCGACGAGCACGACGCCGTACAGCTCGCCACCCTGCATGCCGCCAAGGGACTGGAGTTTCGCCACGTTTTCCTCGTCGGCGTCGAGGAGGGCATCCTGCCGCACCGCGAATCCGTCGACAACGGCAATATCGAGGAAGAGCGGCGGCTGATGTACGTCGGCATCACGCGCGCGCAGATGAGCCTGACCGTCAGCTATTGCGAGCGGCGCAAACAGGGAAAGGAAATCCTGTCGCGCGAACCCTCGCGTTTCATCGCCGAGATGGGCGACGACCTCACGCTGGCCGGAAAGAATCGGCCGGAAACCGCCGGCGACAAGGAAGCCGGCCGCGCCAAGCTGGCACGCTTCAAGGAAATGCTGGCCCAGAAATGAAACGGGGCGGTACCGTTGCCGGTACCGCCCCACCTTGCGTCCGCAACCCGATTACCTGACGTCGGCGCCGACCTGCTTGAACAGGTAGGCAATCGCGTTCTTTACTTCGGGGTCGGTGAGGTCGGCCAGGCCGCCGCGCGCAGGCATGTTGCCGTGGCCGCGGATCACGGTCTTGACGAGGACGTCGAGACCCTTGGAGCCGCGTTGTCCCCACTGGGCCTTGTCGCTGATCTTGGGGGCACCCTTTTCGCCGGTTTCGTGGCACTTCAGGCAGGCCGCCTTTGCGATCTGTTCGCCGCTGCGCTCGCCGCTGGCGATTTTCTCGCCCGCCGCCGGTGCCTTGAAATTCGCACCGGACTTGTTGGCCATAAAGGCGATGGCGCGCGCCAGTTCCTCGTCGGAAGCATCCGAGCCGCCCTTGGGCGGCATGGCGTTCTTGCCGGCCTTGGCCGTTTTTACCAGGACGTCGAGGCCGACGCCGATACGCGGCGCCCAGGCGGCCTTGTCGCCGACCTTGGGGGCTCCCGCGACACCGGCGTCGTGGCAGGCGCCGCAAACGGCCTTGTACAGATCTTCGCCGCTGCGGGAACCGGCGGCGGCGCCCTGTTGCGCACCGGCCAATTCGACCCGCGCCAACGGCTGGATGCGGGCGTTGGCGGCTTCTTCATCCGCCTTCGGACGGCTGCCCATGCCGAAGGCAACAGTGGCAGACAGGACTAGAGCGCCGGTCAGGGCGAGCGATGGAGTGTGCGTGCGAAACATAAAATCACCTTAAACCAAAATGGGGCGGAATTCGGCTGCCTATAAACGGCTGATTATAGCCAATTTATGGACTCCGGAGGTCAAACGCGTTATCCTCTCCGGACATTATGCGCCCGTAGCTCAGTTGGATAGAGTACTGCCCTCCGAAGGCAGGGGTCGCACGTTCGAATCGTGTCGGGCGCGCCAGTTTTCTTCTCACCTATGGACTACCGCATCCTCCCGGTAACACCCTTCGCCCAGAATTGCACGCTGCTCTGGTGCCTGGAAACCATGAAGGGTGCCGTCGTCGATCCCGGCGGCGACCTCGACGACATCGTCGCGGCCGCCGCCAGGTTTGGCGTGACGCTGGAAAAGATACTGCTTACCCACGGCCATATCGACCATGCCGGCGGCGCGGCCGAACTCGCGGCGCGGTTGAAGATTTCCATCAACGGGCCGCAGCGCGAGGATGCGTTCTGGATCGACCAATTGCCGAACCAGAGCCGTATGTTCGGTTTTCCGCACTGTGCCGCTTTCACGCCGGACCGCTGGCTTGAGGATGGCGACAAGGTCCGTGTCGGCAACGTCATCCTCGACGTGCTGCACACGCCGGGCCATACGCCCGGCCATGTCTGCTTCTTCCATCCGGGCTCGCGGCTGGCCATTACCGGCGATGTGCTTTTCGCCGGCTCCATCGGCCGTACCGATTTTCCGCGCGGCGACCATGACGCGCTGATCCGTTCCATCCGCGAAAAGCTCTGGCCGCTCGGCGACGATGTCGAGTTCATCTCCGGTCACGGGCCGATGTCCACCTTCGGCGAGGAACGCGCGTCCAACCCCTTCGTTGCCGACGGCGTATGACGCGGTAACATTGGCGGCTCCAGAAATACAGGGAGCCACCATGAATACCGTCCCACAACGCTGGCGTTTTTTTCGTGCCGGCGGCTTCGATCAGGTACGCATCGATACTGCTGCCGAACTGCTCGGTATCGACACCCTCGACCAGAAGCTCTGGGTCGCGCTGTCCTGTCCGGTCAAGGGCATCGAATTCGACACCCGCACGCTGTCTTTCGTCGACGCCGACGCCGATGGTCATGTTCGTGCCCCCGAGCTGATCGCTGCCGTACGCTGGGCCGGCGAGCGCCTGAAAGACCCCGCGGTACTGGCGCAAAAGCTCGACGGCGTGCCGCTGGCCGCGATTCGCGACGACGACGAGGAGGGCGCGCGTATCGTTGCCGCCGCGCAGACGCTGCTCGCCGGTCTGGGCAAGGCCGACGCCTTCATCACCGTGTATGAAGCCGGCGCCGCGCAGGCGCACCTGGCCGAGCGTGCGCTGGCTGCCTGGGAAGCCGCCGGCCAGGCGGCGAAGCCTCTGGGCGCCGCCACCGCCGCCGCTCACGATACGCTGGCCGCTGTCGCCGGCAAGATCGAGGACTATTTCGTGCGCTGCCGTCTCGCCGCATTCGACGAACGCGCCGGCAGTGCCCTCAACGCCGGCGACGACGCCATCA